>Ga0334722_10000075_pt1 | contig 140537 bp, 120 predicted proteins | sample C3_bottom_MG_FD_207210 | JGI IMG/M metagenome (GOLD analysis project Ga0334722, IMG submission 207210) | Sediment microbial communities from Yellowstone Lake, YNP, Wyoming, USA - C3_bottom | ecosystem: Environmental > Aquatic > Freshwater > Lake > Sediment | place: USA: Wyoming | collected... | reverse complement strand
TTGTAGGAGTCTCGGTGGAGTTGGCGGGCCTCGTGGAGGAGGCTGTCCGCCCGCTGGAGCAGGGCCATCGCCGCACCGGGATCGTTCGCCCGGAGGTCCTTCCTCGCGGTCTGGATCAGGGCGTGCAGCGGTCTCGCATCGATGCCGAGCGATTCGCATTCGGCGACCCGGACGACGACCGCGGAGAGGAGGGCCTCGGCCGCGGCGTCGGAATCGGGCCGTGGGGGGAGGGTCACGGCGGGGAGTCCTCCCCACCGTAACGCAGTCCCTCCATAAAAAGCCGCAGGCGGCACCCTATTTAACCTTTAAATAGGGGGCTAGAAGGCCATGACCTTCTCGATGCCCTTCAGGACGCGCTCCGCGTTCGGCAGGTACACATCCTCGAGGGTGTAGGGGAAGGGCGTGTCGAAGCCGGTGACGCGGACGATGGGCCCGCGGAGGACGTCCACCGCCTTCTCCGCGATGATCGCCGAGATCTCGCCGCCAAAGCCGCCGGTCCTCGGCGCCTCGTACACGATCACGACGCGTCCGGTCTTCCGCACGCTGTCCAGGATCGTCTTCTCGTCGAGCGGCACGATGCTGCGGACGTCGATGACCTCGCACTCCCAGCCGCGGGCCTTCGCCTTCTCGGCGGCGTCGAGGCAGACGCGGTGCATGTAGCCCCAGGCGACGAGCGTGATGTCCTTGCCGGCGCGGCTGACCTTCGCCTGCCCGATGGGAACCGTGTACTCCTTCTCCGGGACCTCCTGGCGGAACGCGCGGTAGAGCTTCTTCGGCTCGAGGAAGATCACGGGGTCGGGGTCGCGGATGCTCGAGAGCAGGAGCCCCTTCGCATCGTACGGGTCGCTCGGGACGACGACCTTGAGGCCGGGCGTGTGCGCGAAGTACGCCTCGCCGGACTGCGAGTGGTAGTGCCCGCCCTTGATGCCGCCGCCGAACGGCGTGCGGATGACCATGGGGACCGTGTACTGACCGCCGCTCCGGTAGCGCATCTTCGCCGCCTCGCTCACGATCTGGTCGAAGGCGGGGAAGATGAAGTCCTGGAACTGGATCTCGGGGACCGGGTGGAGCCCGTAGAGCGCCATCCCGATCGCGGTCCCGATGATGCCCGCCTCCGCGAGGGGCGTGTCGAAGACGCGGTTCGGGAACTCGTCTATCAGGCCTTCGGTGCAGCGGAAGACCCCCCCGTTGCGCCCGACGTCCTCTCCGAGGACGATGACCTTGTCGTCCCGCCGCATCTCCTCGCGGAGCGCGCTGTTCACCGCCTGCACGATGTTGATCTCCGGCACCTCAAGGCCTCCCCGAGTGGAACGCCATCGCTTCGGTCATCTGCTCTTGGAGTGCCGGGGTGCGCTCCGCGAACACGTCCGTGAAGAGGGTCTCCACCGCCGGTGCGGGGAACGCCTCCGCCTCGCGGATCGCCTGGGAGATCTCCGCCTCCAGGCCCTCGCCGAGCTTCGCCTCGGCGGTCTCGTCAAGGAACCCCTTGTGACGCAGATACCGACGGAGCACGTCCAAGGGATCCTTCTTCTGCCACCGCTCCAACTCCGCGTCCGGGCGGTAGCGGGAGGGATCGTCGGAGGAGGAGTGCGGGCCCAAACGGTACGTCAGCGCCTCGACGAGCGTGGGGCCGCCGCCCTCGTGCGCCTTCAGTCGCGCGTCGTGCACGGCGCGGTACACCGCCAACGCGTCCATGCCGTCGACTCGGATCCCCTCGAACCCGTACGCCTTCGCCTTCTGGGCGATCGTCTCCGACGCGGTCTGCTGGGCGTAGGGCACCGAGATCGCATACTGGTTGTTGTTGCAGAGGAAGACGACCGGCGCCTCGAAGACGCCGGCGAAGTTCATCCCGACGTGGAAGTCCCCGGTGCTCGTCGCCCCGTCGCCCATGTAGCACAGGACCGCCACGTCCTCATGCCGCAGCTTCGCCGCCCAGGCGGCCCCGACCGCGTGCGGGATGCGCGAGCCGACGACGGAGGAGATCGCGACGAAGTGTCCGGCCTTCCACGTGTAGTGGCAGGGCATCTGCCGTCCCCTCGCGATGTCCTCGCTGTTCCCCATGAACTGGCAGATCAGCGCCTTCAGCGGCATGCCCCGGAGGAGCGCCGCGCCGACCTCCCGGTACTGCGGGAAGATCCAGTCCTGGGGTTCCATCGCGAACGCGCCGCCGACGATCGCCGCCTCCTGGCCGACCGCGGGGCCGTAGAAGCCGATGCGCCCCTGACGCTGCAGGGAGAGCATCCGGTTGTCAAGGAGCCGTTCGAGGAGCATGAACCGGAAGAGCCGTTCGAGTTCGTCCCGGCGGAGGTCGGGTTCCCACCGCTCGTCCGGCGTCCCGTCCTCCCGGATGACCTCGAAGGTCTGCATGGGTGCTCCGGGAAGCGCGCGCGGCTAAAAGAGTCTGGGGTTCCATGGAGGTTTCGTTCGGCAGACTACAAGCGTTAAATACTACCCGCTGGGATGCGCGGCGGTCCCGCGGTCATCGCCGCCGGGAGCGTGACTCCATGAACAAGAGATTGCTCGCCACGATCGTTGCCGCCATTCTGCTCGCCACCGGCCTCGTCCAGGTTGCCGCCCTGGCCCCGACCGCCACCGCAGCGCCGCCGGCCGAACCGCCATTGGCCCAGGCGCCGGGCCCCTCCCGGACCGCCGCAGAGGTCCCCGCACCCGGCCCGAACTCCGGACCCGCTGACGAGGTCCAAGGGGATATCGGCACCGGCTGGATCCGGGACCGGGAGGCCAGTTGGGACCGCTACAGCTTTTTCACCGGCCTCGATGCGGAAGGGGACTACTTCCCGGACTTCGCGACCGGGCCGAACGGGTACATCTACGCCGTGTACGAGGAGTATGATGATGAGAACGCGGACTTCAACATCGCCCTAACCTATTCCCCGGACGGCGGGGTCACCTGGATCGGCACCGGGTTCCTGTTCTTCTCCTCGCCCTTCTATCCTCGCGCGACCCTCGACCGGCAGGAGCGACACCCGAGCATCGCTGTCGACCCCTTCGGGAGCACCGTCTGGATCGCCTACGAGTCCTGGGAGGCCCCTGGCTTTATCGCGGACATCAACATCACGCACGCCTCCACCGCCGACCTCACGACGTGGACGGAGGTCACGCAAGCGTATGACGGCGCCTGCCCCTTGTTCTGCTTCTGGGGGGAGCGCCCCGACTTCGCGCTGGAGAACCACGTCTCGGGCCCCTACTACTACGTCGCCTTCGAGATCCATTCCATCTTCGGCATCTATGCCTCCGTATTCGGCACTCGGGACGTGGGGGCCACCTGGGTCGACATCTACGACGCCCCGGCGGCCCCGACCGGGTCGGAGCAGCGGCTCCCCCAAATCACCATCGGGTACATGGCGGGGGACGTCTGCGACAAGCGCGGCTACCTCTCCTATGTCTTCGGTTACACCGCCTCGGTGTATGAGGTGCGGTTCGAGGTGGCCACCGGGGTTTGCGGCTTCCTGGTGAACACCGCCGACGGACCTTGGGGCGCCGGGCCCACGGTCCTGTACAACGGGACGACTGACAACATCTTCCCCTCACTCCCGACGATGGCGAACGTCTACGGGAACGGGACCGTCGTCGTGGCATGGGACTATGATCGGACCCCCGTCGCGGGCGGGAACGGGTTCGACATCGGCTATGCGTATTCCTTGGATTATGGGGTCACCTGGTCCCCCGAGCAGACGGATCTCGCTGCGGCCGGGGCCGACGAGCGGGCTCCTCGCCTCGCCTTCGATGGGGAGGGCGATCTGGGCGATACTCTCGGTTCCGTGCACTTGGCCTATCAGCGCGGGCCGGGACTCAACGGCGGCGATGTCCTGTATGCGGTCGCCCCCTGGGACGCCCCGGTCCTCGGCGCGGCCGCTCCCGTGGAGGTGGCGAACAACGCCCCGCCCGCGGCGGCACCCTCGCTCTCGTACCTCGGGAGCGCGATCACGACCCAGCTCCGGCCCGATGGGCTCTGGTACCCCGTGATCGGCTGGACGGACTTCCGGGACGCGACGGACTACGACATCTACGCCACGACCCCTGGCGGGAACCTGACCATCGGTACGTCGCCGGAAGGCCTCTGGTACGGGGTGAACGGCAATGCCTACGGCACGCGGACGAACTGGACCGTGGCCGCGGGATACCCGGTCGTCCTGAACACCACGAGCCCGCAGTACATCACGCCGACGTCGCGCCGCTCGCTCTTGTATTGGACCGACACCCTGGACGTTCTCGACCACACGTACACCATGACGCCGGGCGACTGGAACATCACCGCCCTCTTCTATCTGGAACATGAGGTGGATTTCGACACCACACCCTCCAGCCTGACGCTGGATATCGGGGGCAACCCGTACACGACCCCGGTCATCCTCTGGCTTTGGGACGGGGTCACGTACGACCTGAACGCGACCTCGCCGCAGGTCGTCGCCCCGGGCCAGCGCTACATCTTCGCGCAGTGGTCGAACCTCGGCCCGCAGAACCAGTCATACCTGGTCTCCGGTCCGGACAGCCTCCTCGCCACTTACGTGTACGAAGTGGAGATCACGATCGACACGGCCCCCTCGGGCGGCCCCGTCACGGTCGACGGCCTGCAGTACACCACGCCCGCCGCCTTCTGGTGGAGGCCGACGGACGGCCACACCCTCGACGCGCCTCCGTACCTCGTCCTCTCGCCGGACACCCGGCTCGCGTACACGACGTGGAGCGACAACCCCGGCATCGCTCATGTGTACACCGTCGCTGGGTTCCCGGAGACGGTCACGGCGACCTACGGCACGACAGAATACCTGGTGAACCTCGACACGTCCCCGGCAGGGCTCGCCTTCACGGCGGACGGCGTCCCGTACTCGTCGCCGCAATCCCTCTGGTACGCCTCGGGGAGCATGCCCTGGTTCAACACGAGCACCCCGCAGGCCGGCAGCCCGGGTACCCAGTACGTGTTCGTCGACTGGTCGGACGCGTCGACCCTGACGAGCCGGCAGGACACCATCGTCGCGGGGATGAACCTCACCGCCAACTTCCTCACGCAGTACCAGGTTACGGTCGACACGCAACCCGCCGGCCTCGACTTCCAGGTGGACGGGGCGTCGTGGTACGCCGCACCGCAGACCTTCTGGTGGGACGCGCTCAGCGTGCACACCCTGTCGGTGAACTCCAGCCAGATGGGGTTGAACTTCGCGAAGTGGCTCCCGGACAACGCGCCCACGAGCAGCCGCAGCTGGACGGTCACCGGTCCGGACACGGTCATCGCCAACTATACCGCTGCGGCGGTGCCCCTGACCTTCACCGCCAGCGGGACCCCGACTTCCGGACTCGCCGCGCTCACCGTCGCCTTCAACCTGACCGCCTCTGGCGGCAACGGGAACTACCAGTTCTCCTGGGACTTCGCCGACGCCACGATGTCGATCCAGGAGGATCCGGCGCACATCTTCTCGGCGCCCGGGGTCTACAACGTCACCGTCTCCGTGAGCGACACGGGCGGGAATACCACGACCCCGCAGGTGATCCAGATCACCGTCTTCGCGGTGCCACCCGTCCTCGACGCGTGCTCCGTCACGCCCTCGTCCGCGAGCGTGGTCATCTCCGGGACGCAGCTGTTCGTGGCGCATGGCTACAACGGCTCGACGGAACTCAGCCCGATCACGACCGTCTGGTCCGTGACCGGCGGCATCGGTTCGATCACTTCGGGTGGCCTGTTCACCGCCGGCGCGACGGCGGGGAGCGGCACGGTTTCGGTGGACATCACGTATGGGCCGGACACGGTCACCTGCGCTGTCCCGGTCGTCGTGAGTCTGACGCCGCCGCCCACCGTGGCCATCTCGACCCCGCTCAACGGTGAGATCGTCGTCGTCCCCAGTGTGGTGGTGATCGGGACCTCGACGAACGCGGTCTCCGTGCAACTCCGCGTCCAGAACGGAACGTGGCAGACCGCCAGTGGCACCGTGGCCTGGACGATCACCCTCGATCTCAGCGCCTTCACCAACACGAACCTCCGCATCGAAGCGATCGCGCGCGGGACCTCGACGAACTCCACGATCGACGACGTCACGGTCGCGCTCAACGTGCCGCCCAACACCCCACCCGTGGCGGATGCCGGGCCGGACCAGTCCGGGAACCTCAAACGCCTCGTCGTGACCCTCGACGGGTCGGGTTCGAGCGACGCGGACCTGGATACGCTGATGTTCTCCTGGGTCCAGCAGGGCGGCCCCACCGTCACCTTGACCGGAGCGGGCACCGTCGGTCCCAGCTTCACCCCCACGCTCTCCGGCACGTACCAGTTCCGCCTCACGGTGGACGACGGGACCGCCACGGACACGGATATCGTCGTGATCACCGTCACCAACCGTGCCCCGGTCATCGCGGGAACCTCGCCCTCGAGCGTGACGGTCTCGGCCTTCAAGGGCGCGACCCAATCGTTCGTGGTCACCGTGACGGACGCCGACGGGGACCCCATCACCTACACGTGGACCATCAACAGCGCGCCACAGACCGGAGCGAGCAACCTCTCCTTCGACTATCTGGCCACTGCCGTCGGGACGTTCATCATCAACGTCACCGTCTCGGATGGCGACGGCGCACCCGTCTCCAACTCCTGGACGCTGACCGTGACGGAGGGGAGAGGCCAGGCCCCCTTCCCGCTGCTGCCTATCCTCCTCCTGCTCGCGATCATCGTCGCCGCCATCGTGCTACTGCTCTTCCTCATGAAGCGCCGCAAGAAGCCCGTCGAGGAGATGTCGCCGGGCGCGGTCCCGGGACAGTGGACGGAGCCGACGCAGCCCACGACGATGCCCACCGAACAGACAGCGCAACCGCAGGAATGGGGGAGCCCCGCTCCCGCGGCTCCCGCGGTCGCCCCCGCAGCCGTCCCGGCCGCCGCGCCTGCCGCCCCTTCCGCCCAGGATCCCATGGTCCAGCTCGCGAGGCTCCGCGAACTTAAGGACCAGGGCCTGATCTCCGACCCCGAATATGAGGCGAAGCGCAAACAGCTCCTGGAGAAGCTCTGAGACCGACAGACCCACCTGCAGGGTCACGTGGCGTGGAACCCGTGCCACGCTTCTAGCCACATCGCTAGCCTCCAGGGTCTGCAGCACCGCACCGAAGGCCCGCGGGCTGCGGAGCCTCGCTTCCCCCGGGGGTTTCGTCGGGCAAACTACAAGCGTTATATAGTAGCCGGCGGGATGCGCGGCCGAACTCCGGCGGATTTCGACGGGGTGTGTGATGGACATGAGCAGAAACGTAGTGTTCCTGGTACTGGCCGTGCTGATCGCCTCAAGCGTCCTGATCGTCGCCCCCCGCGGCGCGCAGGCCGCCCCTCCGCTCGCGACCGGCTCGACCCTCTCCGACAGGGAGATCAAGCAGAACGCCGGGGCCGCCATGGCGGACTGGTTCGCGGCACGTCAGCCCGCGGGCGGCGCGCCGGGTCCTGAGCCCACTGGCGACCCAGGCACGGGCTGGATCCTGGACCGCCACTTCGCCTTTGCCGACCACGTCGACATCGCTGTGGGCCGGACGGGCACCTTGTGGGCCGTCGCCGGATTCCCCGCGTCGTTCGGGCCCCCGGGCCTGTCCCTCTTCGCCTCGGTCAACGGGGGGTACGACTGGCTCTATCAAGGCGGCCTCGGCGGCAACCCGCTGGACGACTCGTACGGCAACCCGAGCATCGCCGTGGACGTGTCCAACGAGCGGATCTACATCGGCTTCGAGAACCAGACGACGGCGACGGTCTGGATCATGTATGGGGACCCCGTGGGCGGCTGGAACTTCCATCAGGCCCTGGACTCCGGCGGTTTCGGGGAGTACACGCCGGACGTCGTCGTGGAGAACGACAACGGGGCGAACAACCGCGTGTACATGGCGTACACGATGATCCCCGGGAACCCGGCCAGCGTTAACGTGGACCTCATCTACTCCGTGGACGACGGGGCGTCGTGGTCCTTCCCCATCCAGGTCGACGGTTGGCAGGATTTCGGGAGCCCACGCTTCCAGCCCGCCATCGCGTACGCGAACGGGTTCGTCTGGGTCGTCGACCAGAACAATTCCGCGATCGACGTCCTTCTTACCACCGCCGTGGAGGCTGCGCCCCCCGTGGGCGCCTGGACGTACGGAAACATCTTCCCCCCTCTCGGCGTCAGCTTCTCCAACCCGGACATCGCCGTGACGCGCGACGGCAGCTTCGGGGCGGTCGTCGTCGAGGACAGTCTCGGGGACGTCCAATCCTACTTCTCGGCGGACGGCGGCATCACGTGGCCCTTCTACGCACCTGTGGGGATCTCGGTGGACCTCGAGCATTCGCCGTCGCTGACGGTGGACTTCATGAGTTCACCGTCGAACGCGGTCGCCGGACGTTTCCACGCCAACTGGGCCCGTGACTTGGGCGTGCTGGGGAGTGCTCTGTGGTACGGGGTGATCGACACCGTGAACCTGTTCTCCGGCTGGTCTTCACAACAGATCAGCGACATGGCGAACTCCGCGGTCGGCACCGGGCAGTTCGTGACGGGGATCGTCACGCAGCCGCGCGGGCTCGCCTTGACCGAGTACCCCGTGGCCGTCGCGATCAGCGGCGGAAACACCGCGTACGCCACGACCCCGGGCTGGACGACGACCCTGGACACCGTCCCCTCGGGGTTCGGCTTCGCCATCACCGTGGACGGCGTGGATTGTCTGGCGTTCGCCCCGTGCACGTACTCCTGGCCCGCCGATACCGACCACAGCGTGTTCACGGCATCCCCGCAGCTGACGAACCCGATGATCGACCAGTGGGCCTTCTGGTACTGGTCGCGCCTGCTCCCCTCGTTAGCCCAGGGCTACACGTTGACCGCGCCCGCCGCGGGGGACTACATCGACTATGCCTGGTTCGTCCACCAGTTCTGGGTCACCGTGGACACCCAGCCGATTCCCCTGGACGTCCTCATCGACGGCACGGTGTATCCCCCGGTCTATTCGGCCTGGTGGAACGAGACCGAGCCGCACACGATCAACGTGACGTCCCCGCAGCCGGGAGGCCCGGGGGAGCGGTGGGTGTGGCTCGATTGGTCGATCGGTGGCCCGCAGGAGCAGGTCATCTCGGTGGTCGCACCCTTCTGGGTCACGGCGCGGTTCAGCCGCGAGTTCCAGGTCACCGTCGACACCAACCCGAGCGGCTACCCCGTCATCGTGAACTTCGTGACGTACCCCACCACGCCCCAGGTGTTCTGGTGGCCTGAGGCCACTGGGCAGCTTCTAGAGGCACTGCCCTATCTCGACCTCTCGGGCACCCATCGGCTCGCCTTCGTGGACTGGTCGGACGGCGATCCGAGCCTCGTGCGGCCCTACGATCCGCTCATTCCGGACGACTTCATCATCGCGAACTACGCCGGCGACGAATATTGGGTGAACGTCGACACCAGCCCCGCTGGCCTGGATTACTGGGTGGACGACGCTCCGTACACCACGCCCTCGAGCTGGTGGTGGGCGGACGCCTCCGGGCACTGGTTGAACACCACCCCGACCCAGCCCGGGACCCCGGGGACGCGGTACGTCTTCGTGGACTGGACCGATGGAGGCCCCGCCAGCAACAATGTCATCATCACGGGCCCGTTCGACTACGTGGCGAACTTCGACACGGAGTTCAACGTCACGATCGACACGCAGCCCGCCAACGAGTGGTTCCAGGCCGATGGGGTCTGGTACCAGGCGCCGCAATCCTTCTGGTGGATCGCGAGCAGCGTGCACAACGTCCTCGTGAACAACACCACCCCCAGCGGGCTGAACTTCACCACATGGGTCGAGGATGGCATCCCGACCGGGGCCCGGACAATCACCCCCTCGAGTCCGGCGACGTTCACCGCCAACTATACCGCTGCCCCCGTGCCGCTCACGTTCACCGCCAACGCGAACGTCACCTCCGGTCAAGCGCCCCTCAGCGTCCAGTTCAACCTTTCCGCCTCCGGAGGCAACGGGATCTATGTGTTCGCCTGGGACTTCCGGGACGGAAGCCCCATCGACACCACGCAGACTCCCATCCATGTCTTCGGCGCCCCAGGCACGTACGTCGTGACGGTCTGGGTCAACGACACCGGCGGGGAGACGGCGCCGGCGCAAGTGATCACGATCACCGTCCTCGCCGCCCCGCCCGAGATCGACACGTGCGCGATCACGCCCTCCTCCGCGACGGTCCAGGTCGGGAACAACCAGCCCTTCACCGTCAAGGGGTACAACGGGAGCGTTGAGTTGACTCCGCTCACCATCGTCTGGTCGGTCAGCCCGGGTACTCTCGGAACGATCACGCTGATGGGCCTGTTCACCGCCGGCGGCAGCGCGGGCTCGGGCACGGTGGATGCCTCGGTCACGTACGCCTCGAAGACCGTGACGTGCGCCTCGGCGGTGACGGTCTCCCTGACCCCTCCCCCTTCGGTCCTGATCACGAGCCCCGCCAGTGACGGTCAGCTCGTCTCGAGCAGCCCGCTCACCGTGGGTGGGACGTCGGCGAACGCGACGAGCGTGGACGTGCGGGTGGAAGGCGGCGCGTGGATGACGGCGATAGGCGTGAATCCCTGGAGCATCTCGCTCGACCTCAGCAGCTTCCCCAACGGCAACATCCTGATCGAGGCGATCGGGCGGAATGCGACAAGCGGCCTGAACTCCACCGTGTTTCCCAGGACGGTCAACCTCCAGCTCCCGGTGAACAACCCGCCCGCCGCGGACGCGGGGCTTGACCAGACCGGAGTGTTCCGGAACTCCCTCGTCACCTTGAACGGAACCGGATCGAGCGACCCGGACCTCGACACCCTGAACTACACCTGGACCCAAACGAGCGGTCCCAGCGTGACCCTTACCGGGGAGTTCACCACGGCCCCGACGTTCTCGCCGACCCTGCCAGGGACGTACGTGTTCGAGCTGACGGTCTCCGACGGCTCCCTGAACGACACGGACACTGTGAGCGTGGACGTCCTCAACCGCGTGCCCGTCGCGGACGCCGGGCTGGCCCAGACCGGGCGCTTCAGGAACGCCTTGGTCACCTTGGACGGCAGCGCCTCCAGCGACCCGGACCTCGACACCCTGACCTACGCGTGGACCCAGACGAGCGGGCCCACGGTGACCCTCGCGGGAGCGGCGACCGCGGCCCCGAGTTTCACCCCGGCCTTGGCGGGGACCTACGTCTTTCAGGTGTCGGTGAGCGATGGCCTCCTGTTCGACAATGCTACGGTCAGTATCGGGGTCGTCAACCGCGCCCCCACCGTAGTCATGAACCCGACGAACTCCGCCGTCTCGGGCCTGCGGGGGACGCCGATCAATCTGATGGTCGTCGGGACGGATCTCGACCTCGACACGCTCATCTACACGTGGACGGTCAACGGATTGCCGCAAAGCTCGACCTCGGATTCCCTCACCTTCCCGGCCACGGACGTTGGCGTGTTCTACGTCAACGTCACGGTCTCCGACGGCACGGTGACCGTGCCCGCAGCCTGGGTCGTCACGATCACCCTGACCGGGACCCAGCAGCCCACGGAGATCCCCTGGTTGATCATCGGCGTGGTCCTGGCGATCATCGTCGCCGCCATCCTCCTCCTGCTCTTCCTGATGAAGCGCCGCAAGAAGCCCGCCGAGGACGTGCCGCCCGGCTCCGCGCCGGGACAGTGGACGGAGCCGACGCAGCCCACGACGATGCCGACGGAACCCTCCGAGACGCCGCAAGAATGGGGGAGCCCCGCCGCCGCACCCGCCGCCGTTCCGGCAGCCGCCCCCGCCATCGCGCCGGTCGCCCCTCCCGCCACCTCTCCCCAGGACCCGATGGCCCAGCTCGCCAAGCTGCGCGAGCTGAAGGACAAAGGCCTGCTCTCCGACCAGGAGTACGAGACGAAGCGCAAGCAGCTCCTGGAGAAGCTCTGAGGGGCGTCACGCTCTTCCGTCCGGCCTCCCTGGGGCGTCCGTGCGAGCCCTCGGCCCGGCGAGCGCCGTCACCGCCGCGTTGCTCTTCGGCTCCTTTGTGGCCCTGGGGAAGTTGGCGGTGTCCCCGCCGCTCGCGGTCTCCCTGGGGATGAACCTCGTCGCGGGCCTGTCGTTCCTGCCCTTCCTGATCCGCCGTCCGCTCTCCCGCGGCTCGCTCCCGGGCCTCTTGGCGATCGGCCTCTTCGGCGGGGCTCTGGCGCCCACCCTGGTGCTGGTCGCCTTGGCCTCGACGGCGCCCGCGCTCGCCGCCTTCCTGACGACGACCGAGGCGGCCTTTACGATCCTGATCGCCTACCGCCTCGGGGAGCGCGCGTCCCGCCGGGCCTACGCGGCCATGGCGGGGTTGGCCGTCGGCGCCGCTCTCGTGTCGCTCCCCCTCGGCGGCGGGGCGGTCCTCGCCTCGAGCCTGGGGGCCCTCGCGATGGTCCTCGCCTCCCTCTGCTGGGCGGTCGACAACAACCTCTCGCGGCGGCTCACGGCCACCCAGGACATCCCCGCGCTCGTGGCGGCGAAGTGCCTCGTCGCCTCGGCGGTGCTGGCGCCCGCGGCCATCGCTTCCGGCGGCTTCGTGGCGGCGGACCTCCCGCTCCTCCTCTTCCTCGGGCTGGCGGTGCACGGGGCCGCCATCCTGTTCTTCTACCGCGGCCTGCGGGAGATCGGGGCGATGCGGACCGGGGCGATCTTCACCCTGTCCTCCGTCTTCGGGGCGGTCGTCGGCCACCTCCTCTTCCCCCAGCCGCTCCAGGCGATCCAGGTGGCGGCGGGGGCGGGCATGGTCGCCCTCGCCCTCGTTCTCGCGATTGAGAGCAGCCGCGAGCCGAGGGTCGTTCCCGGAAGGCCTTCCGGGGGAGGAAAAAACCTTACCAAACTCCCCTAATAAGCCCCGGCCCATCGAGAGGCGGGGTTCGACGATGTCGGGACGTGGACGCCGTAGCACACCGTTCTCCGACCTCCGCATCCGGCGGGCCGCGGCGCTCGCCGCGTTCCTCGTCCTCTTCGGCGGACTCCTCCCCCCGGCCTACGCCGCGGTGACCCGCGTCACGATCAACGAGGTCCTCGCCGACCCGGGCCCGGGCGGGCACCAGTGGGTCGAGCTCTACAATGCGGAGGCGGTCGGCGTGAACGTCACGGGCTGGATGGTGTCCGACGAGGACACGCTCGATTACCTCCTCCCCGCCATCCCGGACATGCCTCCCGGGGCGAGGATCAGGATCCACCTCACCGCCGGGCCCGACGACGCGGCGTTCTCCGGTGGCGTCCTCAACCTCTACGCCAATGTCGATGGCGGCCTCGACCCCTCCGACCAGGTCGCCCTCTACGCCTCTTCGGTGAAGAGCCCGACGAGCATCATGGACTTCGTCTCCTGGCAGAGCGGCGGCGCCGCGGTGACGTGCGGGCAGCCGTTCCTCCTGAGCCGTGCCGGGGACCTCGCCTTCGAGACGGGCCTCGCCCTCGCCCCGTACGGCTCGACGCTGCACGCCGTGTGGGCGTCCAACGACCCGGTGATCACCACCGGGACCGATGAAGACCTGGTCGGCCGCGCTCTGGTGGCGGGAAACTGGGGGAACTTCGACGAGGTGAATCTCCCCGGCGATGCGGAGACCCAGCAGGACGTCGCCCTTGCGGAACATGACGGTCTCCTGTACGCCGCGTGGGCGACGTACTCCTCCTCCTCGCGGACGTACGGCGTGAATTACAGCGTGCACAACGGCACGCGGTGGTCCGACGAGCTCCCGCTGGAGGCCGGGGCCACGGGCGTGTATCCCCGCGACCTCGTGGCGGCCAGCTACGCCGGTCGGCTCTTCGTGATCTGGACGCAGTGGGACAGCCCGACGGGCCTCGAGGACGTCGTCTACCGGACCTTCGACGGGCAGAACTGGTCCTCGCTGCAATACCTCTCCAATGCCGGCGACCCCGCGCGAGAGTCCGCGCCGGAGGCCGTCGTCCACGAGGGGCTCCTCTATGTGTTCTACTCCCGCACCAACGGGACCATGAACAACTCCACCAGTCTCGGGTACCGCACCTTCGACGGCGCTTCGTGGTCGGCCTTCCGCAGCGCGGTGGACTCGCCCGGCGACGCCACGGGCGGGCTGACCGAGTACGCCGCCGCCTCCTTCGGCGCCTCGCTCCACCTCGTCTTCTCGGGGTACGTCGAGGTCGGGAACGGCTCGTGGTCGTATGGCATCCACGAACGCGTGCTCACTGATTCCGCGTGGGGACCCATCCAGACGATCGCTCCCTCCTCGCCCGGGACGAGCAGTCAGGACTACGAGCCTGCGATCGCCGCCACCGCGAGCACCTTGTACGTGGCGTGGACGCGGTATGGCATGGCCCCGCCCCTGTACCAGAACGAGGTCATGGTGCGGACGTTCGATGGCGCGACCTGGGGACCGGAGGCGGTCGTCGCGAACGACACCGCCGCGGACCACACGCCCGTCCTGGCGGTCGTCGGCCAGGCCGCGTACGTCGGGTGGGAGACCACCGACAACCTCACCGGGAACGATGCGGACGTCAAGGTGTGCCGACTTCAGGGCGCCGCGTCGCTCTATGACGACGAGAACGCGGTGTTGGCGGGGATCTGGACCGCGGGCGACCTCGTGGACACGACCGGGATGGCCCGGAACCTCACGCTCTACCGCGTCGCCGACGGCTCGGACACGGACACGCCCGCGGACTGGTCCTTCGTCGACCGCATCGCGCCGAACGCCGTGGCGACCGGGACAATGACCGTGCAGGAGGACCACGTGGCGTACTTCATCGGCTCCTCCTCCTTCGACAACCTCGCGGTCGTCGCCTACCTCTGGGACGCGGATGACTCGGACGGGCTGGACTGGCTCGCCCCGGACATGTACGGTCCGGTGGTCGACTGGGTCTACACCGTGCCCGGGCTCTACACCGCCACCCTGCGCGTCGAGGACGCGGCGGGGAACTGGGACCTCGCCACGGTCACGGTCTATGTGGTGGCGAACACCTCGAACCCCGGCCCGTACGTCTTGAACTTCAGCGTCTCCGCGCCCACGGTGTTCCGCCGGGACGCGGTCGTCCTGACCACGAACGCAACGGATTCTCCCGATCCCGAGAGCAATCTCACGGTCCAGTACGCGTGGCGGCAGCGCGGGGGTCTCCTGTGGCGCCAGGGCATCGGATTCGGGAACACGACCTATGTGGGATTCCCGTCTCCCCAGGGATTCTTCCAGGCCACCTACACCCCCGGCCCGAACGATCCCATCGGGAAGTACTCGCTCCGCGTCCGGGTGCGCGACACGGGCGGGTCGTGGAGCGCCTGGTTCACGCTCTTCGAGGTGTTGACCGTGGTCAGCGACCTCCCCACCGCCGACGCCGGGCCGGACCTGTTCGTCAACGAGGACACGAACCTCACGCTGGACGGGAGCGGCTCGACGGACAACGTCGCCGTCCTGTACTTCATGTGGGACTTCGGCGACGGAAAGTCTTCGCTGTGGACGCCGAGCGCGTCAGCCGTCCATGTCTGGGACACGCCCGGGAGCTACATGGTCACGCTCACCGTCATGGACGGCGATGGCAACCTGGACACGGACGTCGCGCTGGTAACCGTCCTGGACGTGACCCCACCGCAAGCCGCCATCACCGCCTCTCCCGGGGTCATCGACGAGGACCACGGGGTCACGTTCTCGGGATCCGGCTCGCGGGACAACGTCGGGGTCGTGCGGTTCGAATGGGACTTCGGCGACAGGAACACCTCGGTCACCGCCTCGCCGCTCGTCCTGCATGCCTACGACGACCCCGGGAACTACACCGTGTTCCTCACCGTCTTCGACGCCGCGGGGACCCCGGCGACCGCGAATATCACGATCACGGTGAACGACGTCATCACGGTCAACGACGACGGCGGCGAGGACTACACGGAGATCCAGCCGGCGGTGGACAACGCGACGGACAACGCGAAGATCTTCGTGCACTCCGGCTCGTACCCCGGAAACGTCACCATCGACCGGCGCGTGCGCCTGGAGGGGGCCGGCCGCGACATCGTCTTCGTGGGGGATCTCTCGGCGGCGAACGGCACGGTCTACAACCTGACCGCAGCCGCCAACGGCACGACGATCACCGGGTTCACGCTCCGCGGCGGGCAGACCTGCCTGTTCCTCGACCGGACGGAGGGCGTGCGGTTCACCCAGAACCGAATCGAGGGGTGCCGGTACGGTCTCTTCGCCTCCTACACGACCAACACGTACGTCGCGTTCAACATCCTGACGAAGGGCGAGATCGGGATCGTCGCCGACCACAGCGACGACGATGCCTACCGATGGAACGAGATCTCGTACTACACGCGGTACGGCGCGAAGTCCTACGACGCGCAGCTCGTGAACTGCTTCAACTGGAACGAGTTCCATCACAACGCGGTCGCCTACTTCTACGACCCCACGGGCCCCCTCCGGCCGCTTCTCTTCGACGGGAACGAGCTCTGGGAGAACGGCGTGGGCCTTCAGGTCCTGGACGCGGACACGATCATCGTCAGCAACAACACGTTCCGGGACAACGGCGTGGCGGTGAATCTGACCAACGCCTCCCCGGAGATCTTCTCGAACCGGTTCGAGGGGACGGGCCTGTCCCTGGAGTGCGACCGTTCGGCGGCGTACGTGCACGACAACGATTTCACCGCCACGGCGGCGACGGTCCGCTGCACGGCCGCCGACGGCTTCCGTTTCGAGGGGAATGCGGGCGAGGGGGCGTCGCTCTCATTCGAGGACAGCCTCGTCGACACCGTGCGGTTCGCCGCCAACACGGAAACCGGGCAGGTATCCTTCCTGAGTTCCCGGGTCACGAACCTCACGCTCGAGCGCTCGACCCTGGCGAGGTTCTCCTGGCGGTTGGTCGTCAACGTGACGGACCGCCTCGGGCGACCTGTGGAAAACGCGACGGTCTTCGTCGAGGACAACACGGGCCGGCCCGTGGCCTCGGCGGTGACCGCCGCCGACGGGCGGACACCCCCGATGACCCTGGAGGCACGTCGGATGACCCGTGGCGGGTCCACGGAGTTCGCCCCCTTCACCGTGACCGCGGCTATAGACGGCTTCTCGACAGCCACAACCGTTGACCTAGGCGGCGATGTCCTCCTCCCGATTACCTTGACCGGGTACCCGCCAATCGTCCCCGCGACGACCCAGCCGGAACCGTTCCCCGGTCTCGCCGTCGCCGCCATCGCCAGCCTCCTCTTCGCCGCCGGGATCGGCATCGGCGGGCTCACGTCCTCGGAGGTCGGCAAGTATCACCTCTGGCTCTTCTTCCTCCCGCTCTACACACGACTGAACAAGGACGAGATCCTCGACCAGCCCACGCGCTTCAAGCTCCTCGGTTTCATCTCGGGGAACCCCGGGGCGCACTTCGCGCTCATCGGCCAGCGCCTGGAGCTCGCCCACGGCCAGCTCGCGTACCACCTGGACATCCTGACCCGGGAGGGGCACATCTTCGCGCGGAGCGACGGCTTCAAGAAGCGCTTCTACCCCGCCGACACGCCGATCGAGATCGCGGAGCAGTACGTCATGAGCGACGTGCAAGAGAAGCTCGCCGAGGTCATCTCGGGGAACCCGGGGATCACGCGGAAGGGGTTGAGCGCCGCGCTCTCCGTGAGCCGCCAGGTCGTCGCCTACCACCTGGAAAAGCTGGAGGCGGTGTCGAAGGTGCGTCACGTCGGTGAGGGGCGGAGCGCGCAGTACTATCTCATGGACCCAGGAGCGGGGTGGGTGGGCTCAGCGCCGGTGAACGGGCGACTCTGACCGGCGGCCGCCGTCATCAGGTTTGACCGCGGGGCCATGAGACTGCGATTATGGCGATGTCAGGAGGCAACCCCGTCCGATGGTTTCCGGGTGGAGGAGTCACGAAGACCCGGCTACGCCGGGGCGGCATCGGGTACGGCACGTGAACTCACTGCCAGGGCCGTCTGGGCGGTCCGGAGGCGGTGTCGCACAGGGTCGATCTCCAGGCGCAGGCCTTCCAGCGTGTCCACCCCGATGAGCGTGCTGTCCTTCGCCTCGCCGAACACGATGAACCGCGTGCCACGGCGGCCGAGGACCTCCACCTCAATTTCCCCCAGCATGCGGTGAACGACGTCGCCGTTGGCGAGTTCAAGGGCGATGATCTCGCGCTCCCGTGCGCCAAGGCGGCGCGCCAGCGTCCCCGAGATCCACGTGTAAGTCGAGCCGGTGTCGACAAGGACCCGGGTGAGCCCGGCTTCCCCGTTGGGCCCATGAAGCCTGAGGTCCGCATGCACGAGACCCATCTTCTTCCGTGAACGCATGGTGGCCGCCAGTAGATAAGGGCTCACCGTACAGGTACTTTGTGGGGGAAGCGTGGCAAGCGCGTTTCCAGAGGCCCCACACCGTGGCACAGGATTCTTATAGGTCAGTCCAAGATGCGCCGCCGGCGCCCCCGTGCCAGGGATGGACATGAGCCGATGCACTCCCGTGTTGGTGTTTGTGACCGTGTTGCTGTTCGTAACTCTCCTCCTCAGCCCCCGTGCGTACTCTGCGGGACCCCGCCAGGAAGGAAGTCTGGCCTACTCGTCTATTCCCGGACCCGCTGGAGACCTCGGGAGCGGCTGGATCCAAGACCGCTACTTCTCATCCGGGTACGCCGTGGACATCGCCGCGGCGGGCAACGGAGACCTCTGGGCCGCCATCAGCTACCGGGACGCCGGGACGGGCTGCGGGGACGGCGTGGACCTCTACTCGTCTTCGGACGGCGGGTATCTGTGGACCCAGCAGAACACGATCAACGACTGCAGCGCGCCGTGGTTCTACGAGTACTGGAACGCGAGCATCGCCGTGGACGTCTCCAACGACCGGGTCTACGTGGCCGCGGAGCGGAACGACACGAGCCTGGTTGTGGTCCATGGGGACCCTGTAGGGGGATGGACGTGGTCTGTCCTCGCGGCGTCGGGCGGGGCCGAGTCGCACCCGGACGTCGTGGCCGAGAACGACCAGGGTGCGGCCAACCGCATCTACGTCGCCATGGTCTGGAACATCGGGGCCGGCGACAACATCGGCCTGTACTTCTCGGAGGATGATGGCGCCGTGTGGACGTTCCTGAGCGTCGCCGGCGACGTCGACCCGATTCCGCGCGACCAGCCGACGGCCGCCTACGCGAACGGCTGGCTGTGGATCGCCTTCCGGTACGCCAACACGGACATCTACTTCGCGAACTCCAACGTGGGTCTCGGGACGCCGTTCACGATCAACACGGACATCCTGGCGGCTAACTGCGCCTTGGCAGGAACGACCTGCCAGTGGCCCGAGGTGGCGGTGGTCCGCGACGGCTCGCTGGGAGCCCTCGTCTACGAGTACAACTCGCCCTCGGCCGATGTCGACATCCTCGGCGTCGGCTCGGTGAACAACGGGGCGAACTGGTCTCCGCCATTCCCGTTCGCGACCAGCGCCGCAAGCGAGACCGCGCCTTCGATCACCGTCGACTACATGGCGAGCCCCTCGAACGGAGTGGCCGGACAGTTCCACGTCGTGTTCGTCCAGGGATCGGCCCTGTTCCACCAGGCGGTGAACTCCGGCCCGCTGGCCTTCGGGCCCCTCACGCTGATCAGCGACTCCCCCATCGTCGTCGCCGGGGACAACGGGTACCGCACCACGGTCACGACGCAGCTCCGCGGGGGCGCCTGGTTCCCCGCCGTCGGGATGGTGGAAGCGGGTACCGACTCGGTGTTGTACACGACCCCCGGCTGGACCTCGACGTTCGACACGGCCCCGCCGGGCCTGGAGGTCATCATCGACGGTGTCCAATCCATGATCCCGTTCTGGGCTTCCTGGCCCGCGAACACGACACACCGAGTGGAGATCACGACCCCGCAGGCCGAGAGTCCAGGCCTCTACCGGTACGTCTTCGACCGGTGGGATTCCGGCAACCCCCAGAACCACACCTGGACTGCCCCCGACCTCGCGGACGCCCAGGCGATCGCCCTGTTCGTGCACCAGTGGTGGGTCACCGTGGACTCGGACCCCCCCGCCCTCGATATCTCGGTGGACGGCGTCCTCTCCGCCGCCCCGTGGAGCGACTGGTGGAACGAGTCGGAGTCCCATGCGTTGAACGTCACGCCGACCCAGGCCGGCGCCTCGGGCGAGCGGTTCTCCTGGAAGAACTGGACCGATGGCGGCGCGCAGGGCCACGATGTCAACGTGACCGGGGTCGGGACCTTCGTGGCGGCGTTCGCGCGCGAGCTGCAGGTGGATGTCACGACCGACCCGCCCGGCTTCGGCGGGATCAACGTGGACTCTGTCCCGACCGGCGCGGCCCCCTTCTGGTGGGCGGTCGGGGAGGTGCACATGCTGGAGGCCGATCCGTACTGGATGGTCGCCCCCGGCGAGCGACGCTCCTTCGTGAACTGGTCCGACGGATCCTCGGCTCCCCTCCGGACGTACACGACCGCCGATCTCGTCGTCGGCGGCCCGGAGGTCCTCGAGGCGCGCTACCCCGTGACGGAGTACCGGGTCACGATCACCTCGGATCCCCCTGGCCTCGACGTGCAGGTCGACGGGCAGTGGATCGTCACACCGCAGCCGTACTGGTGGGTCTTGGGGAGCATGCACGACTTCGCCCTGAACCTCACGCAGCCGGGGTGGACCTTCGCGCAGTGGATGGACGGCTCGGCCGCGTTGACGAGCACCCTGACCGTGATGGGGCCGACCAACTGGACCGCGTACTACACGGTCTCGCTCCTGTCCGTAACCGCCGAGGCGGCCCCGCCCTCCGGTGCCGCCCCGCTGACCGTTTCGTTCACCGCCACTGCTTCCGATGGCACGGCGCCGTACAACTACACCTGGACCTTCGGCGACGGCACGACGGGCTTCGGGGCCTCCCCCACGCACACCTACCTTGCCGCCGGCACGTACCAGGCGAACGTCACCGTCATCGACTCCGTGTCGAACACGACAGGGAGGGCGGTGACGGTCATCGTCTTCGTCGCGCCACTCCTCCTGGACCACTGCACGGTGACCCCTGACCCTGCGCACTTGACGGTGGGCGGGACCCAGGTCTTCGCCGCGCGGGGATTCACGAACGGAGGCGTCGAGATCCCGGGGACCACGGCGACGTGGACGGTCTCCGGCAGCTTCGGAACGATCTCCCCCGCGGGCCTGTTCACGGCCAATGCCACCGGGGGCGGCGCGGTCGAGGCGACGATGACGTACGACACGGTCACCCGAAGCTGCTCCGCCGGCGTGCTCGTGGAGACCGGAGGCGGCGGCCCGACACCTGTCGAACTCCCCTGGCTCCTCATCCTCCTGATCCTGGTGATCGCGATCGGCCTCTTCCTGCTCCTGTGGATGCGCCGGAAGAAACCGGCGGAGTCCCCCCCGGCGGCCGGGGAAGAGCCCGCCCCGACGACCCTCTCCCCGGGTACGACGGCTGGCATCGGGGACGACAGTACCGCCTCCCTTCTCAAGCGGCTCCGGGAAGCGCGCGACCAGAACACCATGACCGAAGACGAGTACCAGGCGGCCCGCGACGCGCTGCTCGGGAAGTTGTGAGGGGCCCCGAAGGGTTCATTCGCGCCGCCGCCGATACTTCGCCGTGCCCACCGCCTTCGCCGCGCTCTCGAGGCTGTGTGAAAGCCTCGCCGCCACAAGCAAGCGTTTGGAGAAGCGGCGTATCCTGGCGGAGTTCCTCCGCTCCCTCGACCCCGAGGAGGTCGCGCCGGCGGTGCTCCTGCTCACCGCCAAGATCCTCCCGGAGTCGGAGCAGAAGGCCTTGAACGTCGGATGGGCGACGCTCTCGAAAGCGCTGGAGGGTCCGCGCCAGGTGACCCTGCAGGACGAGCCGCTCACGATCCTGGCGGTGAAGGAGACCTTCGGGAAGGTCGCCGCCACCACCGGCAAGGACTCCGTAGCGCGCAAGCGGCGCCTCCTCGAGACCCTCATGGGCCGGGCGACGGAGGCGGACCGCCGCTGGCTCCTCGGCAGCCTCTTCGTCGACATGCGCATCGGCGTGAGCGAGGGCGTGATGCTCGAGGCGATCGCGGACGCCGCGTCCGTCCCCGCCGACCTCGTGCGGACCGCCAATCAGCTCGCGGGGGACCTCGGGCACGTGGCCGCCACGGCACTCTCCGGCGGCGGGCCGGCGCTGGCGGGGATGTCGCTCCAGATGTTCACGCCGATCAAGCCGATGATGGCGGAATTGGGCGAAGACGCGGAGTCGATCCTGAAGGAGCACGGCGGGAGGACGGCGGTGGAGTACAAGTTCGACGGCGCCCGAATCCAGATCCACCGCCGCGGCGGGGAGGTCCGCATCTTCTCGCGACGGCTCACGGACGTCACCGCCGGACTGCCCGAGATCGTGGAGATCGCCCGGTCCCTTCCCGCCAAGGAGTTCGTGCTGGAGGGCGAGGTGGTGGCGGTCGACACCGCCGGGAAGCCGCTGCCGTTCCAGGACCTCATGCGCCGCTTCCGCCGCGTGCACGATGTGGAGACGTTGCGGCGGGAGATGCCTCTCGAACTCCATCTCTTCGACATCCTGTACCGCGACGGACGCGTCCTCCTCGCGCTCTCCTATGAGGAGCGTTGGCGGGAACTCGCGAGTCTGTCACCGCCAAAGTCCCTCGCGGAGCGGAAGGTCGTCACGACGGCGGTGGAGATCGAGGCGTTCTTCCGCGAGGCCCTGCAGCACGGTCACGAGGGGTTGATGGCGAAGGCGCTCGACTCCGACTACGCGGTCGGGAAGCGCGGGAAGAAGTGGTTCAAGCTCAAGCCGGTCGAGACGTTGGACTGCGTGATCACCGCCGCGGAGTGGGGGCACGGAAGGCGGAAAGGCACCTTGAGCAACTACCATCTGGCGGTGAGGGACGGGGACTCCTGGCAGATGATCGGGAAGACGTTCAAGGGTCTCACGGACGCGGAACGCGCGGCAATGACGGATCGCCTCCGGAGTTTGGCGGTGAAGGAGCACGAGTGGTGGGTCGAGGTGCGGCCTGAGATCGTCGTCGAGGTGTCGTACGACGAGGTCCAGAAGTCACCTACGTATCCGAGCGGGTTCGCGCTGCGGTTCGCACGCATCTCGAGGATTCGCGAGGACATGGGACCGTCGCAAGCGGGCGCATTCGAGCACCTCAAGATGCTCTACCACCGGAAGTTCGAAAGAAAGGGACAGGTAGCCGTCTAGTTCGATGGGGCGCAAACGGATCCCCGATCCGGCGCGGGAACCATCATCGAATGGTCACACCGTGGGAGTGGCCTCGTCTCGGAGGCGGCTCGCGAACCGCTCGCGCGCCGTCGTGAACTTGATCGCCGAGACCAGCAATCGCGACAGCGTCGTCGGGTCCGCGCCGGCAATCGTTGCGTCGATGAGATCGTCGATGGCGACATCTTCCATCGCCGCGAGCCGCCTGTAGCGGTCTACACTGTTCAATCCAGATCGCTCCCTGGGGCACCGAAAGCCATCCAGAGGCGCATGCGGGCGTCCTTGTCCTTGAGGAGTGCGGCGAGTCCGCGGTCGATGCGTTTCGATCGCTCCTCCTCCGTCTCCGGGCGGGGGCGTCGTGCCCTGGTCTTCCGTGGCATCGCCAGGAGATGTCTTCCGCATCACTTGGTCTTTTCGGCAACAGGTACGGAATCCGCTTTCCCCCGCTGAAGGGAGTAGGCCGTGACGACGATCCCCGGCAACGCCAGCATCGCCCCGATGGCGGCGAACTGCGGGACGACGGTCCCGAGGAACACCGCGGAGAGCAGCGTGCCCCCGATCGGTTCCCCCAGGAGGCTCACACTGACGAGCGTCGCGGGCACATGTTTCAACGCCCAGTTGTAGAGCGTGTGCCCGCCGATCTGGGAGATCCCCGCCAGCCCGAGGAGGACCAGCCACTCCGCGCCACCGCCGACCGGAAGCGGTGAGATCCCCGACAAGACCGTTCCCGAGAAGAGCGCCACCGCCGCGATGGCGTACACGACGAAGGCGTACGTGGCCAGGGAGAGCCGCTTGCGGAGGTGACGCCCCGCCAGGAGATAGATCCCCGCCATCACCCCGCCGAGGAACGCGAGCGAATTCCCGAGGAACGTGGCCGAGGGCCCGCCGAGCGCGATCACCGCCACCCCGGCGAGGCCCAGGCCCACGCCCGCCAACGTCAGCGGCCGCAACCGCTCGCGGAACAGGATGGTAGAGGCCGCGGCGACGAGCAAGGGATGCGACGTCACGAGGACGAGGCTGCTCACCGTCGGGACGGCGGCCTCCTTCAGCGACGTGATCCACGCCGCGAAGTGCACCGCCAACACCAGCCCGGTCGCCGCCAGGAGCCCCAGGTCCCGACGCGAGAGCGTCCAAAGGTCCGGCGCCCGGAGCGCGAAGGGCAGGAGGATCACGGAGGCCAGCAACATCCGCCACGCCGCCACGACCAGGGTGGGAGACTGCGTCGATTGGATCAGCGGGGTCGCGCAGGACACGGCGACAATCGCTAGGGCGATGGCGAGGTACGGGCCGCGGTTCACCGCCGCCCGCATCGTTCCTCCCGGAATAAGGTCGTCACATCCTCTTCGGGGGTCCGTCGTCGGGCAGGTCATCCCTCGGCGTCGAGGAGCGCCGTCCCCGCCACACGAGGACCGCCGTCACCACCGCCAGGACCGCAATGACCCCGACGGCGACGATCGGGAGGACGGAGGGCCCGTACCGGTACGCGGTCAGGGTCAGCTCCAGGTCCTTCTCCTCCGGCACCGAGGCGTTCGGTCGGGCGTAGTGCTCCTGGCGCACCCATTGACCGACATCGTCGTTGTAGTAGAGGAGGGAGTACCCCAGGCCGTACCCGTCCCCCTGCCGCACGACGAGGCAGGAGAACGTCCGCGAGGCCCCGCCGACGCGCGCGGTGACCTCCCGCTCGCCCGTCACGTTCACGGGGATGTTGCTCGTCCGGATTCCGAGGGAGAAGCCGTCGTTGAACACCTGGGAGACGGAGGTGGCGGTGAACTCGTCCCCGGCCTCGAGCGGGAATTGGTAGACATCGAACGGGGGCGTGTGGATCTCCTCGATCAGGGAGATGTTCCCCGCCGACGGGACCTGGGTGATCTTCGCGATCGCGTGGTCGGAGACGCGCAGCCAGTAGCGCGTCGTGGTCGGCGTTCCTCCGTCGGCGCTGTCGGTCTGGAGGACCTCCAGGGCACGGGGGACGTCGGGCCGCGAGCGCCCATCCACATACTCGTCCAGGCCGACCACCTCGATGCGCTCCGACCGGTTGTGGGGGTCCGTCGCGTTCAGGTCCTGGCCCTCGTACTGCCAGAAGTCGCCGACGCCCCACTGCGGCAGCTCCGCCTTGGCGGTGGCGGGGACGGCGAGGAGGAGCACGCCGAGGACCAGTGCCGGCGCGAGGACACGGAAGATCATCGAGCCATCTCGCATGCCGAGGGGAGGACGTAAACCTTGCCTCACGGGCGTGGCGGGGGTTGGGCGTATTGTGGAGGCTGCTGCGGAGCGTATTGCGGCTGCTGGACCGGTGCCTGCACAGGGGGCTTCTTGCGGCGGGAGGTGAGCGCCGCGATGATCACGACGACGATGACGAGGATGATGATGAGCGGGAGGAAGATCAACACGAGCGTGCTGACCGGTGGGGTGTACCGGTATTCCGTCAGGAGCACCTCCCACGCCGCCGTCCCGCTGCCCGGGCCGGAGTTGAAGTGCTCGATCTTCGCGAAGTTCCCGATCTCGTCCGTGTAGTACCCGACGGAGGTACCGCCGCCCAGCTCGTCAGGCACGCTCAGCTTGAACGTCCTGTAGGCCCGCGTCGTGTTCACGCCCGTCGTGCGCAACGTCAGGGAGAGCTCGGCCTCCCCGGTGACGGAGACGCTGAAGCTGTAGGTGTCCGTGGTCGGCCCGCCGCCGAGCCGCTCCGTCGTGACCTGGCCGGTGACCGTCCACGCCTTTCCGTTCGTGACCGGGAACTGCCATCGGGCCGCCGGCGGCGAGTACGTGGACGTCGACGTGCTGACCGCCGTCCGGATCAGGGCGAGGGTACCTGAGTCGTACCACTGGTCCGTGACCGTGGTGAGGGTGATGAACGACGTGATCGTCTGTGTCTGCCGCGTGTGGAGCGTGTTGTAGGCCGTGGTGCCGAGGGTCAGGCTCTCCGCCTGGACCACCTCGAAGCGGATGACGTTCGGCGCGGGGCCGAAGAATGGAATGTCAATCGTCCCCGCCCAGTTCCAGAAATCGCCGGGGCGCCACGAGGGCTTGTCCCCGCCGGCCTGCGCCACGGGCACCGCCGCCACGGTCAGGATCGCCGCCACCGCCAGGAGTGCCGCCACGCGTGCGCGCATAGTTCCCGCGACCGTCAGCCCCGCTTCCTCCCTTAAGCTTTGCCAAGGTAGTTATAGCGCTTTTTCCTCGCGCGCCGCGAGGCAGTACGCATGGAGGCTTCTGAGATCACCCGGGTCGCCGTGCTCGGCGCCGGCGCGATGGGCGCGGGGATCGCGCAGACGTTCGCGCAGGCGGGGATTACCGTCGCGATGCGCGACGTGGAGCCGCGGTTCGTGGACGCCGGGTTCAAGCGGATCACCGACCCGCTGATGAAGCGCGTCGAGAAGGGCAAGATGACGAAGACGGAAGTCGACGCGATCGTCGGCCGGATCCGGGGGACCACCGATGTCGCCGACGCGGTGAAGGGCGCGCAGCTCGTCATCGAGGCCGTGTTCGAGAAGATGGACGTGAAGCGCCAGGTGTGGACCGAAGTGGACCGCACCTGCCCGCCCGAGGTCGTCTTCGCCTCGAACACGTCCTCCCTGAGCATCACGGAGATGGCGAACGTCACGAAGCGCGCGGACCGGTTCGTCGGCATGCACTTCTTCAACCCCGCGCCGGTGATGAAGCTCGTCGAGGTCATCCGGGGGAGCGAGACCAGCGACGCCACGATCGCGCTCGCCAAGGGCGTGTGCGTCCGCCTTGGGAAGGAGCCCGTTGAGGTGCGCGAGGCGCCCGGCTTCGTGGTGAACCGCCTCCTCGTCCCGATGATGAACGAGGCGTTCAACCTCCTCCAGGAGGGAATCGCCACCGCCGAGGACATCGACAAGGCGATGAAGCTCGGGACGAACATGCCGATGGGCCCGTTGGAACTAGCCGATTTCACCGGGTTGGATATCGGGCTGGACACGATGGAGACGCTCTACCGGGAGACCGGTGACCCGAGGTTCCGGCCGTCGCCGCTGTTGAGGAAGTACGTGCGCGCGGGGCGCCTTGGACGGAAGTCCGGGAAAGGCGTGTACGACTACTCGGCGGGGAAGACGGGATGAGCCACCTCGTCGTCGTGGAGGTCCAGGAGGGCCTCGCGACGGTCACCGTGAACCGCCCCGAGGTCCTGAACGCCCTGAACACCGCGGTCCTCAAGGAGCTCCGCTCCGCGCTCCAGAACCTGGCGCACGATCCCGCCATCCGGGCGGTGATCCTGACCGGGGCGGGGGAGAAGGCCTTCGTGGCGGGGGCGGACATCCAGGAGATGCTGGACCTCACGCCGATGCAGATGCGGGAGTTCTCGCGTCTCGGACAGGAGGTGACGCATCTCCTGCAGCAGATGCCCAAGCCCACGATCGCCGCCATCAACGGCTACGCGCTCGGCGGGGGCTGCGAGCTCGCGCTGGCCTGCGACCTCCGCCTCGCGTCCGAGGAGGCGCAGATCGGATTGCCGGAAGTGAGCTTGGGGATCTTCCCCGGGTTTGGCGGGACGCAGCGGTTGCCGCGGCTCGTCGGGCGAGGGAAAGCCGCGGAGCTCCTCTTCACCGGGGACCGCATCGACGCTGCGGAGGCCGAGCGGATCGGGTTGGTCAATCGAGTCGTCCCCTCCCCGGAACTCCTCGCGGCCGCCGAGGCGGTCGCGCGACGGATCCTCTCCCGCGGGCCCGTGGCGGTGAAGATGGCCAAGGAGGGGCTGAACCGCGCGGACGAGTCGCCGCTTTCGGAAGGGCTTCGGTATGAGAGCGAGGCCTTCGGGCTCGTGGCGGCGACGAAGGACCGGGCCGAGGGCATGCAGGCGTTCCTCTCGAAGAAGAAGCCCGAGTTCACCGGAGAGTAGGGCACCTCGGCCATCGAGGTGACCCCCTCGGCGGCCACCTCAGCGCGCGCCGCCCTCGATCGCCTCGAACTCCTCGCGCAGGTCCTCGATGACCTGTTCGAGCAGCCCCTCCAGGGTCTGGTCCCGCAGCTCGCGCTGGCCGCCGAGATCGCTCTGGATCCGGGCGATGAAGGTCTTCCCGTCCCTGACGACTTCCATGGAGCAGAGCGCCTCTTCCATCCGACCTACGCCCCTAGTGCGCGGCGCGGTATTCGGGTGCCCTACTTAAAACTACCACACCCGGGTTCCGAAAAGAGGCGGCCTCGGACGTCATCCCACTGTTCAGCTCGCGACGAACCAGACCGAATCGGCCTTAGATTCGATCCAATAGCCCGCACCGGGCTCGAGTAGGTCGGAGCCGGCGAGAGCACGAAGGTGGTACGGCCCCGCGGGGTCGAAGCCCTCCAGGCCGATCACCGGGTCGCCCCAGAGTCCCGCCAAAGCCGAGGCCACCGGTTGGGAGGCCTGACCCGGGTACCCGACGAGGTTCCAACCAGAGGACAGGCGAACGGCGGTGAAGGCGGGGACGCTCCCGGCCACTGACCACGAGTCCTGGCCAGTCGTACGGACCCACACCCCGCGACCCTGGCCGAGGGTCCCAAGGTCGCCCCGGGTCGAGCCGCCCGCGAGCGCAGCCGCTTCCCAAGGATCTCCTCCGTCTCTCGCATCGAACGCGCGAATCGTCTCGACCCCCGCATGCGTCCGGAAGACCTCTGCCGGTGAGTCGTCTGTCGCGACGGGGAGAGAGACGAGATCCCATCGGGGACCTGAGAGAGAGCCGAGGATCTGCGTGACCTTGGCCCCCTGGGTTGCTGCGGGCAATACGGCGCCCGTCTCGGTCACCGCACGCACTTGGTAGAAGTAGGACGCGGGGTCGCTGTCACCGCCTCCAAAATGGACGCACCACATCTGGACCGAGGGGACGAGGGTGCAAGTCGGAAAGGCCACATAGGAGCCTCCCGAGGAATCGTATACCGTTCCGTACCAGACCTCGTAGTGGTCCAACATCATCGCAACGTCCTCGGAGGGCGCCCAGGTGACGTTGACGTCACTCCAAGAGGCCGGGTTTTCCAATCGGGCGGACACGCCGGAGGGAGCGGACACCGTGAGGCCTGGTTCGATGACGTCCCAAAGCTGCCACCCGTCCAGAGGCCACCAGAGCAGGACGTTGGTGGAGCTGCCAAAGGGGGAATACTCGTTCGGCTCACCGGGGTCCTGGCGCCCGTTCGCGTCGACGTCATGATATGAACCGCTCCCGTAGGACGAGTAGTTCTCCGGGGGAGAACCCCACGCCGTACCGTCGATCTCGACGGTGTACACGTCGCCGTTGTCCCATCGGATCCCTTTGTCCTCGCCAGGGACGTAAATGGAATACCAGCCGCCGCTCGTGCCCATCGGTCCGTACGCGGTAATGATGCCGCTGTGATTGATGTACACGCGGAAGGGTGTGAGGTCCGCCCACGGCGTCGTCCCGAGGAACGTGCCATCGGTCAGGTAGATCCGCCCGCCGAGCTGCTGGTCGTCCGCCGCCCCGCCCGCGAGCGGAATTGCCGCCAAGGCCGCGAAGGTGATGCAGGCGAGGGCTTTCCACAAGGACGGTCTCCTCCATTCCTCCGGATTATGGTCCGGGGACAGCCCGACATCGTATGGGACACCATAAAGCGTTGCACGCACCACGTACGGAGTGCGCGGGACACCGCACCTCCCCTTGCGACATCTCCAGGGAACGTTTATCTACCCCCCGCCGCTGGCACGCGGGCCGCATACAGGGTGAACCTTTGGGCAACATCCGGCCGACGTACATCAAGAGGGTGGCCATCGAGCTCGTCAAGCGCTTCCCCGACCGATTCACCGCCGACTTCGATCACAACAAGAAGGCCGTGGATGAGCTGACGGACGTGCGCTACACCGGGATGCGCAACCGGATCGCCGGGTACGCCACGACCTACCGCAACCAGCAGGAGACGTGAGCGTCCGGCGCGCTTGCCGCGCCCTCCGCAGCACTACGGGGTCCTCCCATGGCCTACGCGATCGAGACGAAAGACCTGAGCCGGCTCTTCCGCCGCAAGCTGCCGCTGTTCAAGAGACGGAAGTCTGAAGGCGAGCCGGTCGGGGACACGCAGGCGCTGGACAAGGTGGACCTCCAGGTGAACGAGGGCGAGCTCTTCGGGCTCCTCGGCCCGAACGGCGCGGGAAAGACGACGCTGATCAAGATCCTCTGCACGCTCCTCCTCCCGTCCTCCGGGTACGCGGCGGTGGCGGGGCACGACGTCACGAAGGACCCCTTCCCGATCCGCCGCCAGATCAACATGGTCTCTGGGGGCGAGACGTCCGGGTACGGACTGCTGACCGTGCGCGAGAACGTCTGGATGTTCTCCCAGTTCTACGGCATCCCGAGCAAGACCGCGAAGGACAAGATCGACGAGCTGATGAAGGTCTTCGGGCTCTGGGACAAGCGGAACGAGAAGGTCCGCGGCATCTCGACGGGACAGCGGCAGAAGATGAACATGATCCGCGGGTTCGTGACGGACCCGTCCATCCTCTTCCTTGACGAGCCGACCCTGGGCCTCGACGTGAACGCGGCGCGCGTCATCCGCGAGTACGTGCATGACTGGGTGAAGAAGCAGAAGGGCAAGACGGTCCTCCTCACGACGCACTACATGGCGGAGGCGGACCTCATGTGCGACCGCATCGCGATCATCAACAAGGGCCAGGTGCTCGCCTGCGACACGCCGGAGAACCTGAAGAAGAAGGCCGGGCAGGACTCGACGTTCCGCCTCGAGGTCGACCCGCTGAAGCAGACCGAGCCGTTCTCGGCGATCGCCGGCGTCCGGAACTTCAGCGTGAACAGCGACATCGTGAAGAACACGATGAAACTCACGTTCATCCTCAGCGACGAGTCGGCGGTGTCGGACATCATGAGCTCCGTCATGGCCCAGGGCGCGAAGATCCACTCGCTCCAGAAGACCGAGCCGACCCTGGAGGACGTCTTCGTCGCGATGTGCGGGAGGACCCTGGAGTGACCGCCACTGTGAACCGCCTGTCCCTGAACCTCCGGGCCATGTTCGGGCGCTCCTATCCCCGCGTGATCGGCATGCAGCGCGAGCCGTCGTGGCTCTTTTTCGAGACGATCCTGCCCCTCCTGGGGATCGCCGCGTACGTCTTCATCTACAAGGGGTTCTTCCTGGGGCTCGATGCGGACCCCGCCGCCAACGAGCGTCTCAACGCGATGATCGGCTTCGTCGTCATCGGCGGGACGATGATCGCCTTCTGGCTGAACGTCCTTTGGTCGATGGCCTCCCAGCTGTACTGGGAGAAGGAGATGGGGAACCTCGCGCTGTACATGATGGCCCCGATGTCGCGCATGGCCCTGCTGGCGGGGATGGCCGTCGGCGGGATGTTCATGACGGGGACGCGGGCGATCGTCACGCTCGTCGCGGGGATCTACGTCTTCGGGGTCGTCCTCACCGTCACCAGCCCCCTCCTCATCCTGGCGGTGTTCTTCGTCACCCTCATCGCGCTCTATGGGATGGGGATGATGCTCGCGTCGCTGTACCTCCTCTGGGGGCGCGAGGCGTGGCACCTCAGCGCGCTCATGGAGGAACCGATCTTCCTCGTGTCCGGGTTCTACTTCCCCGCCAAGGCGCTCGGGCAGTCCATCGCCCTCGGGGCCTCGATCATCCCCGCCACGCTCGGCCTCGACGCGCTCCGCCAGCTGCTATTCCCCTCCAAGGCACTCAGCGGCATCTGGATCCTGCCGCCGGACACGGAGCTGGCCATCCTGCTCGTCCTGGCGGTGCTGTTCCTGTTCCTCGCCCGGGCGTCGCTCGCGTACCTGGAGGTGCTCGCCCGGAGAGAAGGGAGGCTGACCTCACGCCATCAATGAGCTCGCACCTCCGCACGTTCCGTCTCGCGGCGTGGCTCGGGTGGGAGATGGAGTCGAACTGGACCGAGCCGTGGCTCTTCGCGATCTACAGCGTGATCAAGCCGGTGGCGGGGGCGTTCATCCTCGTCGTCATGTACCTGTCCTTCACGTTCATCCAACCGCCGACGGCGGGGATGGAGGCGGCGAACCAGGCGCGGTTCAACTTCATCTACGTCGGGAACATCTTCTTCATCTTCGTCGCCGCCACGCTGTTCGGGACGTTCCAGGTGATCCAGGCGGACCGGGAGTGGTACCAGACCATCCGGTACGTCTACATGTCCCCGATCCCCTTCTACACGTACATCGTCGGGCGCGCGGCGAGCAAGGTGGCCGTCGCGACGTTCGCGGCGGTGATCACGCTGCTGTTCGGGATCTTCTTCCTCGGTGTGCGCGTGTCGCTCGACCTCGCGGAGGTCCCGATCTTCCTGGCGGCGCTGTTCCTGGGCCTGCTCTGCCTCGTCGCCATCGGCGTGTGCCTCGCGGCGCTCTCCTTCATCACCGCCAAACACGTCCACGGCCTCGCGGAGGGCATCCCCGGGATGTTCTACCTGTTCTGCGGCGTGCTCTTCCCGCTCTCCGTCCTCCCGGGTTGGGGCCAGGGCGTCGGGAAGATCATCCCTCTGACGTACTGGTTCGACCTGGAGCGCCGCCTCATCCTGCCTCCGGACACGTGGAACTACGTGAGCACGAGCCTGCCGACGGACAACCTCTACACGCTCGCGCTGCTCCTCGTCTCCACCCTGGCGTTCTACTTCCTCTCGATCCTCCTGTTCCGCCTCGGGGAGCACCTCGCCCGGAAGGCGGGGAAGATCGACATGACGACGGCGTACTGAGGCATGGAGCCGGCACTCCGTTTCCGGACCCACACCTTGCGTGGCGCGGCGCACCGAACCCGGGACAAGCGTCTAATAGGCGGCGGATAATCCTCTGGGCATGGACCGGCTTCGAGAGCGCCGTGAGCATCAGAGGTTCGACACCATTGCGCAGGGCGCTGCTCGGCGTCGCCTGCAGAGCCCGGCTGACAAGCTCGACTTCGCAGCGAACCTGATCCACGACGTTTGGAGCCTTCATCATGCCGCGACGAGAGCGCCGGCTCGCCGACATCGTTAGAGCCGCGGAGGGGATTCTCCGCCGACGGGGGATCGACCACGTCTTCGTCGGGGCGATTTCCGTCATCGTGTTCGGGGAACCCAGGACCACCCGGGACGTGGATGTGGTCGCCCGACTCACTACCGAGACCGTCGAGGGTCTTGCGGCAGACTTCCGACGTGCGGGGTTCCTCGCCTCGGAGGAGGACCTTCGCGACGCGATGCGGGAGGGAGGGCATTCCTCCCTGGAGGACACAAGGTCGCCGTTACGGATTGATCTCTTGGTGGCTTCAACGCCCGCAGACGATCACGCTCTGCGTCACCGCCTTTTCGTGCGATGGGCCGGTCTGGAGTTCCCCGTCGCCTCGCCGGAACACACGGTCGTGATGAAAATCCGTTTCGGGAGTCCTCAAGACCTCGAGGACGCCTTCAGCATCCTCACCGAGCGATGGGAGAAGCTCGACGTCTCGGAGATGGAAGCGTTCGCGCGCCAGCAGGGGGTTCTGGAGCGACTACGGGCCTTGACGAAGAAAGCCGCGCCCGGCGGCCGTCCCGTGGAGTGACTCGCTGGAAGTCAAGAGAAACCTTTGTATACCTAGTATGCTAGTATACCAACATGGCAACGACAACGGTGAAGGTCACCCGGGAAACCAGCGACGAGCTGGATTCCCTCGCCGCACGCCTCTTCCTGAAGACCCGTCGGAAGATCACCAAGCAGGACCTGATCGACCTCTTGGCCAAGATGGGTGGAAAGAACGAGGATGCTCTGGTCGCCCACATCCTGGGCGGACAGCGGTTCTCGGACGCCGCTTGGCGTCGCCTGCTGAGCTCGGTGAGCGATTGGGGCGTCGATACGTCGAAGGAGGATCTGGATGAGATCCTGTACGGAGGGGAAGGATGAGCATCTTCCTCGACACGGGCATCGTGGTCGCGGCCCACAATGCCCACGACAGCCAACACGATCGGGCACTGGCCGTGCTCACGCAGATTCGGGAGGGCGTCCATGGCAACCCCTTCACCTCAGACTATGTACTGGACGAGGCGGTGACCCTTGCCCTGGTCCGGACCAAGGACCGACGGATCGCCAAGGCCGTGGGAGAGTTCTTCCTCCCCCCGGATGGCGAAGAGGAGTCCGTCGTCGTCCTGCATGTCGATGAAACGACAATCCGCGCGGCGTGGTCTTCCTTCGTCCGCCACGACACCGCCTTGAGCTTCACGGATTGGACCATCGTGGAACAGGTCCGCCAGCTCGGGATCGATGTCGTGGCGACCTTCGATGCGAAGATTCGCCCGTGGGCGCCCTGCATCGGTTGAGGAGTCACCGGCGCCTCGCCTTCTGCTCCTTCGTGTACGGATGGCGGTGGACATGGCCGCAGTACGTGCAGGTCGTCCGGACACGCCCGCGGGAGACCCGGACGGTGCAGGACACTCCAGGCATCAGGTATCGAAGGCACTTTCGACAAAGGCGGGCGCGAAGCCCGCGCGGGAGGCGGACGTTGTACCGCATCCCGATCTTGCGCGCGAGTGTCGCGTAGCGGTCCGCGCGCGGCATCTCGTGGGCGAGCGCTGCGGCGGCGGCCTGAACGGAGAGCGCGTCCATGCGCTCTGCGGCGATGGCTTTCTCCTGTCCCTTGCGGCGGCGTGGCATCGTGGCGGCGACCGGGCCGGAGATAGATAACGGTTACCCGTGCGCGCCACCGCCGCGGAATCAACGCCGCATGCTTAAGCCGCCCCGACTCTACTGGAACCTCATGCGCACCCGTGTCCGCGCCATCTACGCAGGGCTCACGGAACCCGTGGACGTCATCGCCCTCTCGAACTCCACCGACCCCCACATCGACATGAGCTTCTTCTACGCCACCGGCGTCCCCACCGGGCTCTTCGAGGGCTGCGCCGCGTTCCTGTACCCCAGCGGCCGGGCCCACTTCCTCACGTCCGCCCTCGAGGAGGAGAGCGCGCGCAAGTCCCCGGTCCCCGCCAAGGTCTTCCGGAACCGAGATCACCGCCAGAAACTGATCGCCGCCGGACTCGCCGCCGCGAAGAAGGTCGGCATCAACGCCGGGGAGATCACGCACCGCGCCTTCTCGGAACTCAAGAAGCTCGCGCCCAGGGGTGCGAAGTTCATCGACGTCAGCGCCGCCATCGTCCAGGCTAGGCTGGTCAAGGACGCGCAGGAGATCGCGCTCCTCCGCCGGTCCTGCCAGATCGCCAGCGAGGCCTTCGAGGAGATCCTCCCCCACCTTCGCCCCGGCGTGCGCGAGTACGAGGTCGCCGCCGATCTCGTGCACACGATGCAGCGCAAGGGGGCCACCGGTGCCTCGTTCAGCACCATCGTCGGCTCCGGGCCGAACAGCGCGGAGCCGCATTACACCGCCGGGGAGCGGCGCCTGCGCCGCGGGGACTTCGTCGTCCTCGACTTCGGGGCTCTCTACCGCCGCTACTGCAGTGACATCACGCGGACCGTTGTCATCGGTCGCGCCTCCAGAAAGCAAAAGGAGATCTACGAGACCGTCGCGCGCGCACAGGCCGCCGCCCAGGAGCGCATGCGCGAGGGGGTCGTGGGGAAGGACGTGGACGCGGCGGCGCGCGACGTGATCGACGCCTCTCCCTACAAGGGCCGGTTCATCCACGGGCTCGGGCACAGCATCGGGTTGGCGGTGCACGACGGCGGAGGCCTGAACACCGTGAGCACCCTCACCCTGAAGAGGAACATGGTGTTCTCGAACGAGCCGGGGATCTACGTCCCCCGCTTTGGCGGCGTCCGGATCGAGGACGACGTCCTGATCACCGCCACCAAGCCGCGTTTCCTGACGACGGCGACGCGCGAGCTCTTGGAGCTCTGACGGTTATCGAGGCTTGGCTTGCGCCGCGGCTTGGCGGTCACCGTACGCGATGGCGCCAGCGCCTTCGTCAAGGGTTTTGGCGGCGATGACCGCCTCGCGCGCGGAGGCGTTGGAGCCTTCGGGAGCTGTGCCTTGGAGGATGAGCGTCCTTGGCGTGTCCTCCGCTTCGGTTTCGTGTCGAGAGCCAGATCGCGCAGGGATTCCGCGTGGGCGTCTGAGAGGCTCGTGGTCGCGATCGCCGCCTTGGGTTCCTCCGTTGGCTTCTCAGGGGATGCTACACCCTCGGAGATGACGATGACGACGGGACTCACCGCCCTGGCGTCCGGTTCCGGGGTGAGGTCTTCCTGTTCGCTCGGAGGGTCGGGTCGAGGTTCAGGTCGTGGGACCTCGGGACCTTCCACCGGTGGCATCGGCGAGGACGACGTCTGCTCCGGGATCGGCACGGTTGGCGGTGAGGTGGAGACAGGCACCACGGGCGGTGTCGACGGATCGGGTCCGGGGGCCTCGACGATCGTGTCGCCCGCGACCGCCGATGGCGATCCCAACCCCGGAGAAGGAGTCGGACCTGGGTCCGCGGAGGCGTTCCCTCGGTACGATTCCGGAGGCGTCTCCGGGGCCTTCGTCTCGGCCGTGCGTGTTGCGCCCTTCTTCTCGCGGCGGGCCTGTCGGCGTTCGGACCGTGTGGGCGCATGGAAGACGGGGGGTGGAGGCGTCGTCTCGGGGACGGACACTGCCGCAGGCGGCTCCGGGACGGGCGGGTCGGGCGGCGGTGGCGGCGGGTTCTCTTCAGGGAGAGGGAGTGCGGGGACGATCCGGATCTCCGGGGCGTCATTGTCTCGGTCCTCGGTGGCCGGGTGGCTGGGGCCGAGAGGGATCCTGGAGTAATGTGTCGTCCGGGGGACCGGGCGGACGTCCGGGACGGACACCGGTCCCCTGGCGGCTTCCGCGGCCGACCCGATCGGGAGGAGGATGGGGGATCGGAACGGCGGCACGTCCGCCGGGACCTCCTCGAGGTCCTCGAACGGATTGGGCCTCGCCTCCGGGGCCAGGGGGCTCTCGATCTCCAGGAGCATCCTCTCGCGGGTCCTCAGGGGCTCTGTCTTCCGCCGCGCCGCACGCCGCCCCAGGAGCCGTGCCCCCACGAGCGTGAGCGTTCCGCCGATCACCGCCAGGAGCGCGAGGCCCCAGACGCTCTGGATCACGACGGGCCGGTCGGGATGGCTGGTCGCCTGCCGGGGATCCGTCCCGGCCTTGGCCTCTTCGGCATTGGTTGCCCCGTCCGCGTCCGCGTCGAGGAGGCCGTCCGCGGCGTTCGAGGGGTCGAACCCGTTCGAGACCTCCCAGCCGTCCCCGGCTCCATCCGCATCGGTGTCGACGGCCCGAGGGAACGTGCCGAGATCGTACTCCTCGTGGGCGGTGAGGCCGTCCCCGTCCAGGTCGGCGTCCGCGTTGGCGAGCGTCGCGCCATGGTCATGGAACCATTCCCAGTAATCGGGCAGGCCATCGAAGTCCGTATCGGCCAGGAAGGGGTTCGTCGAGATCTGCTGTTCCCGCGTGTCCGTCAGCCCGTCGTTGTCGTCGTCGACGTCCGCGAAGTCCGGCTCGCCGTCGAGGTCGTTGTCCGCCAGGCTGCCCGCGAACGCGGCCGTGCCGCTTGTCCTGAGGTCGACCGTGCGGTGATTGAACCCGAAGCGCAGGCTCCCCGAGGCCACCGAGACCCGGGTGACGGGGACATGGGGGCTGGGGGCCCAGACCTTGTAGGGGAGCGAGAGCGGCACCGTCCTTCCATCGGCCCCCGTCGTGCCGTTCCAGACCGGGGTCCCGTCCACCTCCACGGAGACCTCGGCCCCGGCGATGGCGGCGGAGTCCTCGTACCCAGAGGCCTCCACGGTCAGCAGAGAGCGGAGCTCCAGGCTTCCTTCCGTGATGATCGCGCGCGCGGACGCCGGCCAGGGGGTCTGGAGGATCGTCGCCCGCCCGCTGCGCACGGAGAATCCTGCGGTGGGTCCGAGGAAGGTCCCGTTCCCCACAAGGACCGTGGACTGCGCGATGGCGAAGGACACCGCCTCGGGGAGCCGTACGCGCTCGAGGGTGGCGACCGATTCGTCGAGGAGGACCTGCGCCCCGGCGGGCCCGATCTCATCGTCCGTGGAAGACAGGGTGGCCTGCGTGAGGTCCCAGGCGACCGGCGCCATGAAGGCCGACCCGGAGGAAAGGAGAGAGGCGCCCGTCCCTGCGATCGCCGTCGTCGACGCAATCGAGGTGAGGTGGATCGTGAGGCTGCCTCCTGCGGCGAAGACGCCTGTGGGGGCGGTCACCGCTACCCCGTCGAGGCTCACCTGTCCACCCAGAAGACTGACGCCTACCGCCGAGGCTTCGAGGCTTCCCCCGGAGGCCACCACGTCCCCCGACGCCTCGATGCCGACCGTGGCCCCGGAGAGGTCCGTGCCGGCGAGCAAGACGTTGCCGCCGAGAGGGACCTCGATCCCTTGCCATGCCGTTCCGGAGGCTCGAAGAGTGACCGGAGCCCCCACCGTCCCTTGGGACTCCAGCGACCCTCGGACCACCAGGCGGACCCCTGGACCGATGTCGACGATCGTCCCGGCCTGCAGGACCCAGGCCGCGTTCCCGCCGATCACGGTGTCCCTCGGGAGGCTGAACGAAGCGGACATCGTGGCGGGGAGGACCTCCAGGGAATGGTTGGCGGTGATGGGCCCCGCCGTGGCGGTGACGGACCACGCTCCGACCGTATCGAGATCGAACGCGTCGGCGAGGCCTCCCGCGGTCGGGACGGGCAGGGTGACGCTTCGACGGACCGTGCCCCCGGCGTCCTTCCAGGTCACGGTGGCATCGGGGTACGGCGGCGACCCCGTGACCGCCACACTCACGACCGCGGTGGACCCGACCACATAGTCCGGCGAGGACAGGGAAACGCCATCGACCGCGCCTCGGGCGAACGGCAGGCCGACCGCGGCCAGGGCTAGGGATACCGCCAGGAGACAGGATAGGCGCATGAGGAGTGAGAAAAACAGGCGGTCCGGACTCTATGAAGGCCCCGCCGAGAGTCCCGTTCTCTATAATGAAAGAACAGAGGGGCGCCCCCCGACGCCCCGTCCCCCGAGACCCCTCCCCAACCGGTACCCTTTTTCGTACCCGGTCCTCAAACCCCAGGGCCCAAACGCCCCCAGGACTTGCTTGGAGAACAGATGGGTAGGTGGGGTACATCAAGGTCGTCTGGAAGCTTCCGGCGGACTTACCAGAACTAGCGGCCGGAGGCCTTGCCGCGGAGGTAGCGGACCAGGGCGCGGTGTCTCGGGTCGATCTCGGCCAGGCCGTCCTCGCCTTGCCGGACGGAGAGGCGGATGAGGCGGGGGTTGCCGCCGGCCAGACGGGCGATCCGGAGCGCCTCCTCCTCGGGGAACCCTTTCGGGACCAATCGGACGGCGTCCTCCAAGGCGAGTCCGGCGAGCGGGACCTCCGTGGCATCGTCGGGGACGAAACTCGAGTACCAGGGGGGAGGACGACAGGCGGTGAGGACGACACGAGAACGGGCCTCCTGCGCCCCATAGACGAACGCCGCCGCGACCCCACCGAGGGTCGGCGCGCGGTCGAGGTCGTCCAGCACAAGGATGGCATCTTCATCCCTCAGGTCCCGGGCGACGATCGCCTCCAACTCCCGGTCCGTCACGGAGGCGCGTGAGGAGAGTTCCCCCTTCCCCAGCGCCCCGAGGAACCCCGCCATCGCCGCCACGAAGTCCATGCGGGTGTCGTACTCCCGGAAGGAATACCAGAAGGAGTGCGGCGGGTGCGGGTAGGAGCGGAGCAGGCCGGAGGCCATCGCGCTCTTCCCGATCCCCGCGAGGCCGGACAGCAGGAGGATCGACTTTCCCGAGGAGGTCCAGTGGGCGACGGCGGCCTCGTCGTGATGCCGACCCACGAGGACGTCCAGCGCGGGCCGACCCCGGTAGAAGGCGACGGGTCCGGGTCGTTCCTCTCCTCGCGAGAGATCGGACAGATGGAGCGTGCCATCCGGACGGAGGAGGGTGAGGAGCGTCGCCAGGGTGTGCGGCCCGCCGGGGAGGCGCGTCGCTTCCAGCAACGTCATCTCGGTGCTCCCATCGCCGCTGGAGACGACGACCACGCGTTCCCCCACCTGACTGGAGAGGCTTTGCGCGAGGGCCGAGCCGCTCGAGGTCAGGGAGTACACCTTCCTCCGTCGCGCTTCCCCAGGAATGCGGCCGACGAGTTCGGTGACCAGCCCGTCCACCAGGAGGGCCTTCAGGGCTCGAGAGGTGTGGGAGAGACGCAGGCGGAGCGCCTTCGAGAGTCCCTGTTGGGAAGCCCCGGTCGGAGCCTGGGGTCCGCCTTGGTACCCGGACTCTCGGAGGTGGAGGAGGATCCTCTCATTGACAGTGGGGGAACGCCCCGCGGCGAGGGGGTGCTGAAGGCCCAGCACAGGGTGGCGATGGACACCTCATCTCACTAAACCTATCGGCCCCGTTCCGCGGATGAGATTCTCTGGCGTTCGGGGACCTTCCCGGCGCGAACCCGAAGAGGGACCCCCAATGCACCAATGTCCTTTTTCCTACGTTGGAGCGCACTGGAAGCGTGCTGCAGGTCGACTGCGCTGGATCGCAGCACCCTTTCCTACAGGTTATCACGGACGGGAATGGTTTTATAGCGTGAGAGCCATCCCAATTCGCTCTCTGGGAGGGGGGATTCGTCCATCTCCTGGGGGGGAAAGGGGACAAACGTTTCGAGGAGGAGGCAGAACATGAGTAGCAAACTGAACGTGAGAAGCCTACTGTCGTTCGCGGTAGTCTTCGTGATGCTCTCCGGTGCCGGGATTGCCCTGGTGCCGAGCTTCACGTCGATTCCGAGCGTGCAGAAGGACACGGGAAGCGTGAGCGTGCGCGAAGGCGCCGCGGCGGAGAGTGACTTCGCCTCGGCCTTCACGCCCGAGAAGAATGCGCCGGCACTGACGGATGCTATGGCGAACCCGGCCGAGATGGGTCTCGTGTCGGGAACGCCCGAAGCATCGGCGGTCCCGGGGCCGAACTACCAGACCATGACCCAGGCCGAGAAGATGATCTGGGCGCGGTCGCAGAGCGATGAGGGACAGGCAACCCCCGCCAAGAGCGGCGGCATGCAGACCCAGGGCAACCTGCAGGTCGACATGCAGCTCGCGAGCTTGGACGCCGGTGGGCCCTACGGTGGGCCGACCACGTTCGAAGGGGACGCCGTGACCTTCACCGCAACGCAGTCCGGAACGCCCCCGCTGATCATCATCCGCTGGGACTTCAACGGCGACGGCAAGTGGGACAAGACGCCCACCGCCGTGAACTGCCCGACCGACTGCTGGAGCACGGACTTCGTCACCACGTACACGTACCTAGACAACTACTACGGTAACATCGTCAAGGCCGAGGCGTGGGATGGCGTATCGTTCTTCACGGCGACGTTCACGGGAACCATCCTGGGTGACGTCCTCGTCGGCGGCATGTTCTTCGCTGCCCCGCAGACCACGTTCAACGAGGGGTACCGATTCGTCCCGACCCGCAACCTCATCGTGACCGAGGTCGGCGCGTACCGGTACGAACTCTTCCCGGTGCACCTCCCGGACATGGCCGGCATCTGGCAGGTCACGGGTCCGACCACGGGCTTCCTCCTGCAGAGCTGCGCCCTCTCGACCGCCGCGGGCCACAATCTCTGGCGGTATTGCAGCATTCCTGCGACGACGCTCGTCGCCGGGACGACCTACCTGGTTTCCTCGCGGATCATCACGTCGTTCCGCTTCTTCGTGGGTGAGAACTTCATCAACCCGAACACCTACACGGTGATCAACAACTTCGGGGCCGGCCTGACGCTGCCCTCGAGGAACATCGTGAACGCGGGCTTCGTCTTCCCGACGCTGACCTCCGCCTTCTCCTGCGGCGGCGTCGACTGCATCGCTGCAGTGGACTTCAAGTGGACCTACTCGCAGACGCTCCCCGCGTACGTTTCGGACACCGCCTTCGCGGAGATCCACAACGTCGCGCCGATCGTGTTCGACACAAGCGTGGCTCCGGGCGTCGGGGTGGAGGGGACGGCAATCATGCTGAACTCTCACTTCACCGACCCTGGCCTCAAGGACTCCTGGACCTACACGATCTTCTGGGGCGATGGAACGTCCACTGGCCCCGTGAAGATCAGTCCCTTCGTGGGCACGGCCGACGTCTTGGTGCTCCACTCGCTGGGGACTGACGCCACCAGCACGGCCGCGTTCAACCTCATGAAGTCGACCTGCGGAACCTTCTGCAGCAAGTTCGACCTGTGGGACTACGGGCCGGGTCCGGGCGGGCTCAACACCCTGCCCAGCCTCGCGAAGATGATGGAGTATGATGTGATCATCAACGCACTGAACTACTTCACGAGCGTGGCCGCGCAGGCGACCCTGGGCGACCGGCTCGCGGACTTCTCGGACCTTACGGGCGGCGGCGTGGTCATGATGATGGGCTCGTCGACGACCCTGACGAACGCCGCGATCATGGGACGCTGGAACTCGCAGAACTACAGCCCCGTGCCGCTCTCGGGATTCGCCGGGGGCGTCGTCGCGATGGGGACGGTCTACGACAGCGACCACCTCCTGATGCAGGACGTGCCGCTGTCGGCGGCCACCGGATTCCGTGAGACGATGGCGACGGTCCGCGCCGGGGCCACGAGGATCGTGGACCTGGTCAACGGGAACGTCATGGGCTCGACGAAGCTGAACCCTGTCGTCGGCAACGGCGCCGTGGCGGTCCACGTGAACTTCTGGCCGAACAACTACTTCGGCCTGGGAGGCAACGCGGGCACCGTCCAGATGCTGGACAACGCGATCAAGGTGGCGGCACGCGCGAAGTTGCAGACGATGCCGATCGCCTTCTCCGCGCCCCACGTCTATGTGGACGACCACCCGTCGACCCTCACTAGCATGGACACGTTCAACGTGATCGTGCAGGTGCGGGACGACGACGACGGCAAGGTCCTGGGTTCGTCGATCACGTACTTCACGGGCTTCCCCACCGCCGGGTCCTTCCCGGCCGGCTGGACGGAGCCCGCGGGCGGGGCGTGGCAGAGCGGTCCCAGTGCTGGCGGCCTCGGGAGCAACGTGGCCCGCCTCTGGTACTTCGACTGCGCCCCGTACACGGCCCTGAACTGCCGCATGCTGGACCAGACCCTGCGCAGCCCGTCCATCGACCTGTCGACGGTCGACCTGACGGCCGACATCGTGCAGGTCACGTATTCGTCCCGGCACAGCTGGCAGGCGAACTTCCCGTGCGCCCTACCCTGGAGCGGATCCATCTGCCAGGAAGGCTGGATTGAAGGCAGCGTGAACGGCTTCTCCACGAAGGTGCAGCTGGATCACTGGTGGACCTTCAACCCCTCGACCTTCAACGGGATGGTCAGCCACGACATCACGTCGTGGGCGGCCGGTCAGTCGAACGTCCAGATCCAGTACCGGATGTGGCAGTACGACGACTGGTGGTGGGAGTTCGACGACGTCCAGATCTACGCGGTCTGGGGCTCGTTGATCCACGGACTGGGCGAGGACACGACGACGGCCACGATCGCGAACGTCGCTCCGACGGCCACGGGCGGACCCACGTCCGGCGTGGTCAAGGAGGCCACGCCGTTCGGGTTCAAGGGCTACAGCTTCTCCGACCCGGCGCTCTTCGTGCCGACGGAGCAGTTCGCCTACCGGTGGGACCTGGACGACGGCACGGTGACGCCGTGGACAGTCGTCGGCTCGATCGACCCGGCGAACATCTTGCTCCTGGAAACGATGTGCAACCCCGGACCTGTGGGCTGTGCGGCATCGGCCGACTTGGAGACCCGGGTGCGCGCGGGTGTCGTCGCGGCGGGCTATGCCCCGCCCGTGATCCAGCACTACAGCTGGTTCACCCCCGCACCGACTCCGGCAGCTCCGTCGCTCGCCTACCTGCTCCAGTTTGACGCCATCCTCGTGACGACGAACTTCGCTTGGATCGGCGGACCGAACTTCGCACCGTTCGTGACGGCGCGGGCGCTGTTGGGCAACCGGTTGGCGGACTACCTGGACATCACGGGAAGGGGCGTCGTCGGCATGTTCGGCCCCCTCGACCTGAGCGCGACCCTCGGTACCGCGTTCTCGATCGACGGCCGGGCCATCGTCGACAAGTACTTCTACGGGAGCCAGGACGTCTACCTGTTCAGCGCGGGCAACCTCGGGCAGGTTTACGACCCGAGCCACCCCCTGATGCAGGGCGTGTTCAACCTGAACTCGCCGCTGATCCACAACGCCGAGCACACGCTCACGGTCAGTGGCGGCGGCGGTGCCGCCGGCCACAACGGTGTGCTGCTCGCGGACTGGAGCGACGGGAACACGGCGATCGGGGTCAAGCAGCTGGACAACGGACGCACGGCGATCGTGCCGTCCTATGTCGGCGGCGGCGGCCTCACCGGGGACATCAACAAGGCCATCGGGAACGCCCTCGCCTGGGCAGCGGGCGGATTCGAGTCCCAGCGGATCCCCGACGTCACCCACACCTATGGGGACAACGGGATCTACCGGGCGGACCTCCAACTGCTCGACGACGACATGGGCTTTGCCCTGAACGAGGCCACCCAGACGGTGACCGCAGTGCCGGGCTTCACGCAGACGATCTCGCACAACGTCGTGCCGGTCGAGGTCGAGAACGTCGACCCCGTCATCACGAACGTGCGGGCGTCCTTCGTGGGCGACCTGTGTCTCCGGTTGACCGGCAACTCCGGCAACTCGCTGACCATGGAGGTCAACGACGGCACGAGCACGCACAGCCTCACCCTGGTCCGCGACGGGAACAACCCTGAAGTCGGGTGCCTCACCAACCTGGACATCGACGTCCGGTTTGGTGCGGGCGCGTCCATCCGCCTGATCTACGATCCGGCGGACAGCGACGGGGCGAACCCCAGCTGGATCATGGAGGCCTCCGGACCCGGTGCCTCGCCGAAGATCGTCAAGCAGGACTTCAACTCGAAGGATGGCCCGCAGGTGCGGGAAGTCTCCTTCGGGACGATCCTGCTTGGGATGCCGATCACGTTCCGCGTGGACGCGGGCGATGTCGGCAGCGACAACCTCGGCACCATCTGGGACTGGGGCGACTCGACGCCGGAAGGCATCCAGGTGCACCGCGTCGACAACAACGCCGCGCTCTGCGGTGGGGCGAACGAGGGCCTCGTGACGGACTTCGGCGGAGTCAGCATCTTCACCGGATGCGACGACCCGATCTTCGAGCGCGGCCTGAACAGCCTCCGCTCGCCGTTGGTGGACCCGGTGTCCATCAACGATGTGCAGAGCCACGCCTTCACGCAGAACTACCTGTACTACGTGGCGGTGTCGGTCGTGGACGACGACTACAATGAGGGCTACCCGTCGACCTACCTGGTGGACGGCCTCGACATGGAGCTGATCCTCCTCGACTTCCGTTAGGAGAGACCACGCGACTTGCAGGAGAGGCCCGCAAGGCCTCTCCACCTTTCTTTTCATTTTCCATCTGGCGCGGCGATAGCTTTCCCTCGGAGGGCTTCGGTCCCGGAGCCCTGTGCGGCATCGCCGAGAGGGGTCGGCGGTAACCGAACCCCGGTTCGCTTCTGGGAACGGACCTTCGGGCTTTCGCCGCCGTTTGGGTCCTCTCCTGATACAGGTCCCGCTCCAGTCCTTGTCCCCGCCCTGTTGTGCATGAATGTGCACAACTCCAGGAGTCCGGGCACAGCAGGTCACCCCCTCCGCGCGGCCGCGGAGGTTTCTCGACATGGTGGACGGGGCCTAACGACTCATCGCGATCGTCTGTTGTGCATGAACGTGCACAACGCAGGATTCATGCGCCGCGAGACCGCTCGAGCGCCGTCCGATACCTCGTGATCCGGTGCTCCAGGGCGATCCGGCCCCGCTCCTCATGCTCCAGGAGGAGACGGAGCGCACGCTCCCGGGTCTTCGGCTGACCTGCGGCACCGCAGTAGACGACCGTCTGGCGACCCCGCTCGGGACCGTTGTAGTGCCAGAAGTACACGTACCAGCGTCCTCGCCGTTGCCGCACCTGGAGTCCGCACCCTGCCTGCATGTTGTTCACAAACATGAACAACACGGCAGCACTTGACCCTTCCGCCTCGCCGCAAGGGGGAGAAGTCGCGGGCCTCCCGGAGGAGGCACCTGCCGCCGACCCCTCGCGGCCGTCCAGCCCTCCGAGGGGTGACGTCCACGAGCACCCCACAAGTCTCAAGTGGTGGCGCGGGAATCGAGGCCCGTGCGCGCCCAAGCCGCGATGGTCCTCTTCGTCCTGTTGGGGACTTCCCTTGCCCTTGTCCCGGTGCCCGTCGCCACCGCCGCCACGGTCGTCCCGGGTCAGACGATCCAGGTGAACACGACGTGGGACCTCGCCGGCAGCCCCTACATCGTCCAGGGGGATGTGAACGTCAGCGCGAACGTGACGCTGACTCTGGAAGCGGGAGTCCAAGTCCTGTTCGATGGGTTCTACACGCTCCGGGTCCTCGGCGGACTTGACGGGCGGGGGAACGCCGCGGCCCCGATCGCCTTCGAATCGTACCAGCCGGTCCCAGGGTGGAGCGATTGGATCGGCATTGTCCTCGAGGACGGGGCACGCGCGAACCTCTCCTTCGCCGAGCTGCGCCACGCGGACCGCGGCGCCCTGCACACCCGAGGCGACAACCTCGCCTTCGACAATCTGACCATAGAGCAGTCGTTCATCGGCCTAGAGGCCGACCAGGGCAACAACATCAGCATCGTGGACTCCCGCTTCACCGGGAACGACCAAGGGATCCGGCTCTTCACGAGCACGTTCAGCAGACTGGAACGCCTGAACATCACCGCCAATCGGATCGGCCTCGTGCTCACCCTCCTTTCGGATGACAACCTTCTCACGCACTCCGCCATCTTCGGGAACTCCGAGGTGGGCGTCGAAGTCCTCAACTCCTTCCGGAACGTGGCGTACGCGAACAGCTTCATCGACAACCCCGAGCACGCGAGAGACAACACCGGCGGGAACACGTGGGATGGCGGGTACCCCATCGGCGGCAACCTTTGGGACAACCACACCGGACCGGACGTGATGACCGGGCCGAACCAGAACATCCCGATCCCCGGGGGGGATGGTCTTGTCGACACGCCCTTCTGGATCGACGCGGACAGCCGGGACCAGTACCCGTTGGCGATCGCGCTTCCCGGCACCCCGCCCGTAATCACTCTCGCCGATGGCTCCCCTGCCAACAACTCGTACCTGCCACCTGGCCTCCCGGTCGGACTCGAGATTCTCGACCGAGACCTCCAGGGAGCCGAGTACACCGTCGATGGCGGGACCCCCGTCCCCATGAACGGGACCGCGTCCGTGAACACGACGTCGTGGGCGGATGGCCTGCACTTTGTGGCGGTGGATGCCTGGGACAACACGAGCTATCGGGCCTCGAAGGTTTTCCAGTTCCATGTCGACGGCACGGACCCCGTCGTCACCCTGATCTCCCCGCCGATCGGCAGCCTCATTCGGCCGGGGACATCCATCGATCTCGAGATTCTGGAGTCGAACCTCCTCTCGGTGGGATCGTCTTTGGACGGCGACCTGACCATCTCCGTGCCGGCCCCCTATGACCTCGTCACGGACCTGTGGACGGACGGGAACCGCTCCGTCTCGGTCACCGCCACTGATCTCGCCGGGAACACGGGGACCTCCACGTTCTACTTCCTCGTGGACGGCACCCGCCCGGAGGTCTCGGCACGTTCTCCCAACTCCGGGGCGGTCAACCGCTCGCGGAACGAGACCGTGCGGATCGAGTTCTCGGAGACCATGAACAGGACGAGCGTCGAGAGCGCTCTCTCCTACCCGGGGGCCACCTTCGTGAAGGTGTGGAGCCAGAATGACACCCGCCTGGCGCTGGTCCTCTCCGTTCCCCTCACCGCCAACATGACGTACGAAGTGCGCATCACCGCCACGGCGACGGATGTGGCGGGGAACGCGATCACGTCGCCGCTGGACCTGCGGTTCACCACCGCCGCCGAGGTCGTGGTCCCGAAACAACCCGAGCCCCTTCCGGTCTGGGTCATCGTCCTGGCCGTCGTGGCGGTCCTCGTCGCCATCTCGGCAGTCTTCTTCCTCCGTTCCCGCCGGAAACGAGAAGTTCCACCGGAAGCCAAGAAGTGAAGGTCCTCGCAGGAAGACACTCCCTCCGTGGAATCCACGATTCCTCGAATCCACGATTCCTCAACTGCACTAGGGAACCCCGTCGGTGACGCCGGATCGAGGCCGCCTGGACGAATCACCATCGAACCAAAAAGCTTAATTGGACACCCCCCTTCGCCACGCTTGCGGCACGGGGTAGGAGGTCGGAAGGCCAACTCCTAACCAGTGTCCCCCTAATCTGGCGGTGAGGAAGAGATGAAGCACGCGCGAAGGAGCTGGCTGTTTGCCGTATGGTTTGCCGTACTGATCGTGATGGCGGGATTGACTTTCCTGCCCCCGCAGGTACAGGCCCCGGTCATCACGCAAGACACCGACACCGACTTCGCCGGCGGTCTGATGAACGCCGTCGAGATCGTCGGGACGGGCGCCCCCGCGGTCATCCAGCTGGTGCACAACAACGCCGTCTGGACGCAGCAGTCGCCCGCCACGCCCCCAAGTGCCCGCCAGTACTCCGCCTCGGCCTACGATCCAGTCAACAACGAGATCGTCCTGTTTGGCGGGTACGACGGCGCTTGGCGGGGAGACACCTGGCGGTACAACATCACGAACGACGTGTGGACCGACGTGACCCCGGGCACCTCACCGCCGGGCCGGTGGTTCCATGGATTGGCCTATGCGAGCGCGCAGCAGGTCATGGTCCTCTACGGGGGATACAACGCGGGTGGCGGCCTGAACGACACCTGGGAGTTCAACGTCAACACGGACACCTGGACCAAGATCATCGCCTTCCCGAACCCCTACGTCCTCGGCGGCGCCCCGCTGTCCTACGACGAGTTGGCGGGCCGGGTCATCCTCGCCGAGACGAACGTCACCACGAACGCGTGGGAGACGTGGGCCTACAACGCCGGCACGAACGTCTGGCAGCGCCGCACCCCCCTAGCCAACGTCTCCCCGGTCCGCTCGAATCACAAGCTCGCCTTCCTCGCGTCCCAGGGCAAGACAGTCTTGTATGGCGGCCAAGATGCCACGCCCACCCGGTACGACGACACCTGGGAGTTCGACTACGCGAACAACATCTGGTCCCAGACCGGCGCGGCGGCCTTCGGCATCTCGCCCGATCCGACCACCTTCGGCCGGCAGGACTACGGAATGACCGCCCGGATCACGGACAACTCCATCGTGATCTTCGGCGGCGCGAACGGGTCCGCGTACCTGTTCGACACCTGGATGTACAGCTACAATTCTGGCATCGCGTCCTGGGACCGCATCATCCCCAGCATCGACCCGCCGGCGCGGTCCACGCACTCCCTGGCCTACAGCGTGACGGACCAGGCCGTTGTCCTCTTCAGTGGGAAGAACGCCGGAGGCAACCTGCCGGACACCTGGATCCTGACGAACGGCTACCAGACCTATGGCAGCTACCGCTCCAACCGCATCGACAGCGGGAGCACGTTCACCGACTGGCAGAACGTGTTCTGGAACAACACCCCCGGGGCGCAGCCCGCGGGGACGGCGCTCAAGTTCAAGATCTTCATGACGAACGTCTCCAACCCCGGCAGCTTCAACTTCGTGGGTCCGGACTGCACCTCGGGGACGTACTACACCGTGCCAGGCAGCGCGATCTGCTCGACGGAGTTCGGGCGGTATGCCTGGTACTTCGCGGAGCTGACGACCACCGACACGAGCGTCACGCCGGTCTTCGACAACATCGGTCTCGTGTACATCACGCCTCCCTCGCCCCCGTTGCTCGTGGACACCAACCCCATGCACCTTACGTTCGGCCTCCCGACGGACCTCCACGTCTTCGCCAATTTCAGCGAGCCGATGCTCACGGCCTCGGTCACCATCGAGGCGAGCCCGACAATCACGTTCAACTACCCCTACACCTGGTCGGGAGGGGACTCGATGGTGGAGGCGATCCCGACCGCCCTGCTGCCCGAGGGCACCGCGTTCCAGATCTGGATCAATGGCACGGACCTGGACGGAAACCCGATCAGCCCCATCGGGTCCGCCCCGAACCCCTTCCTGTTCTCCACGGCGGCGACGCCGCCCAACATCGTGTCGACCTCGCCCGCGCACCTGCAGCAGGGCGTGCTCAACACCGTTGCCATCGTGCTGACCTTCAGCGAGGCCATGAACATCGGGACGGTCGTCTTCGAGATCACCCCGCCTGTCGTGAACACGACGGTCTGGTCCGGCGGCAACTCCGTCCTGACCATCAGCCACGCCGCGCCCTTCGCGACCTGCACGTGGTACACGGTACATGTCGTCGGGCAGGACCTGTCCGGGCAGCCCCTGCTCGACAGCCCGCCGGGGGCCGGCGTCTCGAATCCCTTCCAGTTCCGTTCGGACTGCCCTGAGCCCTACGTGGTCAGCACGGTCCCGTTCGACGGCCAGGTCGACGTGTCCGTCACCGCCGATTTCGTGGTCGAGTTCAGCGAGGCGATGACGACCGGCAGCGTCACCATCACCGGCGTCCCCTCCCTCTCCGGCGTCGTCCACACCTGGAACGGCCCGACGAACACCATCGACACGATCAGCCACGCCCCCCTGCTCGCGTGCACGCCCTACACCCTGACGGTCAACGGGAACGACGCCGGGGGCATGGCCATGCTCGCCCCATACAGCTGGGACTTCATCACGGCCTGCGGCGGCCCCATCATCATGACCGCCTCCCCGCACGACGGGGACACCGGCATCTTCCTCGCCCAATCGGTCTTCTTCAACTTCTCGGCGTCGATGAACACGTTCTCGTTCGCCGTCTCGGTGACGAGCACCGTCCCGCCGGACCCTACGTTCAACACCGTCTGGACCGCCTTCGATATGAACGTGGAGCTGCGCCTCACGACCTTCTACGACACCTGCGAGGATGTCACGGTGGACATCACGGCCGCGACGGACACCTCCGGCAACCCGTTCTTCGACCCCTTGAACCTCGAGCCCTTCACGTTCTCCACGACCTGTCCCAACCCCCGCGTGATCCTCACCGATCCCGTCGACGCCCAGGGCGGCGTGCCGCTCACCTATCCGATCAACGTGACCTTCGACAAGCCCATGCGCACGCTGACGACCACGATCGAGACGAGCCCGCCGACCGTCTTCGACCCGCTGGTCTGGTTCAACGGGAACACGGTGGCGCTGGGGACGCACGCCGCGGACTTCATCAACTGCACGCTCTACACGGTGTGGGTGAACGGGACGGACCAGTTCTTCTTCCCCCTCATCCCCGGACCGGTGCCCAACCCCTTCGTCTTCCAGTCGGTCTGCGGCAACCCGACGATCCTCACGACCGCCCCTGTCGACGGCGCGACGAACGTGGCGGTGACTACTCCGATTGTCGTGGACTTCAGCGAGGCCATGAACACTGCGACGACCGTGCAGACGAGTCCGCCATCCACCTTGGGCCTTGTCTGGACCAACCTGGACATGCGCGTGACCGCGACGCCCTCACCGCCTCTCCTGCAGTGCCGGGATTACACGGTTTGGGTGAACGGGACGGACACGACCGGGAACCCGTTGGTGCCCGGGACCGTGCCCAATCCGTGGGTCTTCAGCACCGTCTGCACCCTGTCCGCGCCGCCAGCGCTCACCATCACACGGGCCGGCGGGAACGTCGATCTCTCCTGGGGCCCGGTGGCGAATGCCCTCTCCTACAACGTCTACCATGCCACCAACCGCTTCGCGGCCTTCCCCGGCGGATGGACCGTCGTGAACGTGCCGGGCACCTCCACCTCGTTCGCCCACGCCGGCGACGGCCTGCGGCACTTCTACGTCGTCCGAGCGGTGAACGGCGTCTCCCAGGGCCCGAACTCGACAATGGGCGTGAAGGTCGCCCTGTCGTTCGCTCCGAACGCCGGGAACACGGACGTCCATTGGTTCTCCCTGCCCTACCTGAGCCCGTACACGAAGGCGAGTGACATCGCCGCCGCGCTCACATCGGCGAACGTCGACGTGATCGGGAAGTGGAACCCAGCGAAACAGCGCACGGTCGCCTACACCTTCGCCCGCGGCAAGTGGCGCGGGACGGACTTCACGATCACCCCCGGCGATGGGCTGTACGTGAACGTCCTTCAGCCGTTCTCCTGGGTGATCACCGGGACGGACCCGCCCCATCTGTTCAGCTTCACCCTCAACGCGCCTCCGAAGGCGAACCGGAACTGGATCGGCCTCCCCTACACGAGCTCGTACCAGACGGCGAGCCAGGTCGTGGCGGCGATCGAGCCCGGGATGCTGAACACGAAGATCTCGGAGATCGGCCGGTGGGACCCGGTCACCCAGAGCATCATCGACCGCTACTTCTACAGTGGCGGCTGGACGGGGACGGACTTCACCATCAACCCTGGTGATGGCCTCTACCTGATCATCACGAGCAGTTTCACGTGGACTCCCGGGTTACTGACCCCCTACGTCCCCTAAAGGAGGTGACATCGATGATCAACCGTTCCCAAACCCTGAGCGTCGTGATGTTCCTGATCAGCCTGGCCGCCGCCTTCGTCGTGGCGCCGCGAGCCCAAGCGGGCACCGCCCACCAGTTGTGGGGCGAGGTCGGGATCCTGGATTCGTCCGCGACCTATGAGTCGAACGCCGCCACGGCGTCGCTTTTCCTCATGGACGACGGCCTCGCTGAAACGGTCATAGTCGTCCTCACGCCCGCCAACGCCACGGACATCGCCAACTTCATCGATGACCCGGGCAGCCTCTGGAACTGGTCGGCCGGCAACACCTCTTTGGCGGTGATCGAGACGGTCCGGGGCGTCAACGGGTGGGCCTCCACCAACTGGACCACCTCGAGCACGCTCATCATGACCGACAACGGCGCGGACGAGTTCCCGAACAACCCGCTCGAGGCGATGCCCGCGGTCACCGCCACCCCTGGGACCAACTGGGTCGACCTCACTTGGACCGGCCTGATGGACGTCGCCGGTACGGTGATGGACTACGAGGTCTTCGAGTCCGCCGCCTCCGTCGGGACGAGCACCCCCCAGGTCGCGGGCGGCGCCGTGTCCTTCAACCACACCGGCCTCAGCGTCGGGACGCACTGCTACTCGATTGGCGTGAACTACCAGCGCACATTGGCCGGAGCCACATGGACCGGAGCGGCTCGCTCCGAGTCCGTCTGTGCGGTCGTGGCGGCCGGGCCGGTGCCCCCCTCGATCCTCGCGACCAGCCCCGCGGATGGAGCAGTCGCGGTCGCTTTGAACGCGGATGTCGTCGTGACCTTCAGCGAGGCCATGAACACCGGCTCCGTGACCCAAACGCTCCCAGGCGTCACCCTCAACACGCCGGTCTGGACCGGCGGGAACACCGTGGCGACATACTCCCACGCCGCCCCGTTCACGGAGAACACGGTCTACACCATGACGATCACCGGTGGGATGGACACGACCGGTGACGCGCTTGTGGCGGGCGTCGTCCCCAACCCGTGGGACTTCACGACCGTGGGGGTCGCCCCCTCGATCATCTCCACGCTCCCCGCCAACGGCGCCTCGAACGTCCCGATCGCCTCGACGATCACCGTGACGTTCAGTGAGGCGATGAACACCACCGCCACCACGCTCACCTTGACCCCGAACCCGGGTGGGTCGCCCTCTCCGGCCTGGACTGTCGGGGACACCGTCCTGACCTGGACCCCGGGCGCCGCCCTGTCCGAGTGCACGGTCTACACATTGAGCGTCAGCGGCACGGATGTCCCGGGCAACGCCCTTCCCGCCAACTCTCGCACCTTCACGACCTTCTGCTCGAGCCCCTACATCACCGCCGTGAACCCCCTGGACGGCGCGTTGAACGTCGCCGTAAACAGTGACATCGTCGTGACGTTCAGCGAGGCGATGAACATCGCCGGGGTCTGTACGTTCACCCCGGTGCCGGTGTTCGCCTTCCTGACGGGCTGGAACGCGACGAACGAGATCGCCACCCTCAGCCCCACGGCGGTCCTGACGCCGGGCACGGGCTACAACATCACGGTCGCCTGCAACGACACGACCGGCAACGCCCTCGTTCCAGGACCGGTACCGAACCCCTTCGAATTCGTCACCGCCACCGGGAACGCGGCTCCGATTGTGACCATCACCGCCCCCGCGGCCGGGGGATCCTGGACCGGCGGCGTCTCCCACACGATCACCTGGACCGTCAACGACGACGGCCCCGCGGCCGAGACCAGCGTGTGGCTGAACTACTCCGATGGCACGAACACCGGGACCGTCGGCGGGCCTTTCCCCGGGACGACGCTCAGCACGGCCTGGACGGCGCCATGCCTGAACACGACCACGATGCAGATCACCGCCGATGCGATGGACCTGCCAGGCGCGATGGGTACATCCCAGTCTGGGCTCTTCACGCTGGACTGCACGCCGCCGACGGTCACCGTTTGGACGCCCAGTGGCGTCACCAACAATCTGGCGGTCGACGTCGTTGTGACGTTCAGCGAGCCGATGAACCAGGTCGCCGCCGAGGCCGCCTTCTCCATCGCCCCTGTGGTCACCCACGGTGCGGCGGTCTGGTCCGGGAACGTGATGACCATCGCCTTCGCCGCCGCGAACATCTCGCCGAACCTGACTTACACGGTGACGATCGCCGTCACCGCGACGGACGCGTCCTCGCCCGGCCTCGGCCTGGCAGCCCCGAAGACGTTCGACTTCTGGGTTCTTCCGACGCCGAATGCACCCACGCTCGCCGATCCGACCGCAGGCGTCGATAGCGTGACGCTGACCTGGACCGCCCCCACCAACTATGTCACCGGGCCCGCGATTCCAGGCTCGGTCACGCTCAGCTACACGGTGTTCCGGTCCACGACCGCTTCGGGGACGGGGGTACTCGTGGGGACCGTGACCGCCTTGACGTTCACGGACTCGGGTCTCACCGCGGACACGCCCTACTACTACTACGTAATCGCCACTGCCGACGGGCAGGCCTCGGCGCGCAGCACCGTGAAGAACATCACGACGCAGCGCGTCTCGCCGCCAGTTGACAACACGCTCCTGATTGTCGCTGTGATCGCGATCATCGCGGTGGTCGCCCTGCTGCTGCTCCTCATGATGCGCAAGAAGAAGAAGGAGGAACCGGCCGAGGGCGAGACGCCCGCACCGCCGCCGGTGGAAGGCGAGACCCCGCCGCCGACCGACGAGAAGCCCGCAGAGGGGGGAGAGACCCCCCCCGCACCCGAGGAGCCGGCGTCCCCTGAGGAACTCCCGACCCCGGACGAGAAGGGGAGCGCGTGAGCGCGCACTGGGCAGAAAAGCACGGTTCCAGGCCCGCCGAAGGGGGCGCCCGCAGCCCCCCGGCGTCAGTTATATCCGTCCGAGCGCCCCATAGGGGGGCGGTTGGGGGTCCTCCGGGACCAGTCCGAGGCAACGACCGTGAGGTCGAGAGGAGGCATCGTGCATGGTGAGCCGTGAAGCGGTCCGACGGGGTGTGCTTGCGTCTGTGGTCGCCGCCCTGCTCTTCGCGGGGGTTCCCGCGGTCCTGTTCCACGGATCGCTCGACGTCCGCGCGGTCTATCCCACGTTCGGCCCGAACGTCCTCGTGGACGATTCCACCGGGTTCGTGCAGACCCCGGACGTCGCCGTCGATTCCAACGGCATCCTCCACGTCGTGTGGACGGATCGCCGCAGCGGCGAGGACGACCTCTACTACTCCCGGTCCGTGAACAGCGGCACGAGCTGGAGCGCCAGCGTGCGCATCGACAACACCGCCGCGGCCCGCGCGGCCCGCGACCCCAGCATCGGCGTCTCGAGCGGATCGCCGGCACGCGTCTACGTCGTGTGGAAGGACCAGCCCGCGATCGGCCACGAGATCATGTCGGTGACCTCGCCGGACGGAGGCCTCAGCTGGAACGCCGCCGTGCGCATCGATGCCGGCGGGGCCGCGACCACGTACAAGAACGACGCGGTCGTGACGGTCGACAGCGGCGGCAAGGTCTACGCGGCCTGGGAGGACCGGAGGAACGCGACCAACCCCTACCAGGTGTGGGGCGCGGTGTCCACGGACCAGGGTGCCTCCTGGGGCACCAACTTCCAGATTAGTGAGGCGGACTGGACGACGGACGGGGACGTCATCCACGAGCCGAGCATCGCCGCCAGCGGGACGGACGCCGTGGCGGTGACCTGGGATGTCGAGAGCACGACCCCGGGCCTCTGGAGCATCCGCGTGGCCAACACCTCGAACGCCGGCGGCTTCTGGAGGCAGAATGCCATCACGAGCGTGGTCTCGACCTCGGGCACCGTGACCATCCCGGACATCGCCGCCGCGGCGGGGGCCCTTCACGTCACCTGGAAGGACACCTCCGCCGGGTACGCGCAGGTCCGGTATGCGCGCTCCGACAACGACGGCTCCACGTGGACGCCCACCACGCGCATCGACGACACCCCCTCCTCCTTCAACGCGAACCCGACGGACCCGAAGGTCACGATGATCGGCGCCTCGCCCTACTCGGTGTGGGCGGACCAGCGGTCGCTCGACTTCGGGCTCTACGCCTCCGGCTCGGACGACGGCGGCGTCACCTGGGGCGATGGCGTGATGGACAACGTCAACGACGCGCGCGTGGACGACGACATCTGGGCCGTCTACCAGCAGCGGCCGGCCATCGCGAGTCAGGCCTTCGGCCTCTACGCGGTCTGGGAGGACCAGCGGAACACGCCGAACAACGACGTCTACTTCGCACGCTACGTGATCTCCGACGTCGTGCTCTCCGAGATCCGCGACTCCCCCGACCTCCAGGAGTACGTCGAGATCGCGAACTTCGGCGGGCTCAACACGGACTTCACGGGCTGGACGCTCAACGTCGATGGCACGGTGCACAACCTCAGCGCGCTGGGGGTCGTTCCGGCGATGGGCCACCGCACGGTGGGCCGCGTCGGGAACTTGGCGGTCAACGTGCAGCTGGCGGGTTTCATCCTCGGCGACCAAGGCGGCTCGCTAGTCCTGAGTTCTCCGACCGGCGTCATTGACTCCATCGGGTATGGCCAGCGCGGGGTCGCGCCGGATCCGCTCGGAGGCGCCGGCGAGTCGAGCGCCCGGTGCTATGACGGGAACCTCTATCGCGACGAATGGTCGCGGGACCCAACGGGCACGCCGGGGGCCCTCAACAACGCCCCCTGTGTTGATCCGAATCCGGACCTCATCCTGAATGAGGTGTTCTTCCAATCGAGCGCCCCGGGCGGGACGAACCGGTTCATCGAACTCTACTACCGGGGCGCGGGGACGCTCAACCCCAACAACTACGTCCTCGTCTCGAACATCCCCTACACCATCAGCACCGGGGTCACCCTGTCCCCCACGAATCCCTATCTCGCGATCACGCAGCCGACGGCCTCACTGCTGTTCGGTCAGATCCTCGTCCCCGGGGAGAACATCTACCTCTACAACAACACCGGGCAGCTCCTCGACATGGTCGGCTGGGACACCCCGAAGACCGTCGACGAGAGCCTCTGCCGCGTCCCCAGCGGCTTCGGCACCTTCCAGGGCTTCGACGACCCGACGAGCGCCTCGGCCGGATGGGCCATGGGCGGCTGCACGCCGTCGATGCCGCTCGTCACGCTCGCCCCGGCCCAGAGGAAGTTCGCGGATCCCGGGCAGACGATCAACTTCACGCTCACCGCCACGAACAAGCAGGTGGCGGGAGACACCATTGACATCACGACGGTGGACAGCCCGAACCCCGGCTTCGTGATCGGGATCTACAACGCGCTGAACACCGCGCCCCTCACGGACACGGACGGGGACCTCATCCCCGATGTCGGGAACCTGAGCTGGGAAGCGAACGCGAAACTCAACATCCGGGTCACGGTCCCGGCGATCCCCCCCGCGAACAGTTACCAGTACGTCGACGTGACCGGACACTCCTCCAACACCGCGCTGGGTTCGGACACGGTGCGCCTCACCGTCCTCCTCTACCCCTATCTCGAAGTGGACCGGACGCTGGTTCCTTCGACCGTCGACCTCCAGGGGAGTGGCGGTGCCGAGTTCGCCCAGGTCACGCTCATCGCGAACGCCCGGGGCAATCCCTTCCCGCGGCCTGTTCCCCAGGACATGGTCCTCATGATCGACTCCTCCGGCTCCATGGCCACGAACGACCCGAACAATGACCGCATTACCGCGGCGCAGTTGTACATTTCCCTCATGAACACCCCCGACCGGGTGGCCATCCTCGACTTCGACAGCACGTGCCGGTTCACGGGCCCCGACCACCATTTGAACACCCTGGGGCATGATGGTGTGCCGAACTGGAACGACCCGATTAACGACGTCACGCAGATCGACAGCGCGGGCGGGACGAACTTGCTCTGCCCCATCGTGGACACCACGACAGAGCTCACGACCATCGGGGACGCCGCGCACACTTGGGCCGGGATCCTCCTGACCGACGGGGTGGACAGCGCGGGGAACACCGATGCGCAGATCCTGCAGGCGGCCATTACCGCCGGAGGGTCGGGGATCGTCATCTTCACCATCGGGATGTCCGCCGGGACGAACGCCGCCCTTCTACAGGGGATTGCCAGCGCGACCGGGGGCCAGTTCTTCCCCGCGCCGGACCCGAGCTACCTGCCCGGCATCTACCAGGCCATCCACGACGCCCTGGCGAACGTCACCGCCGTGGATCCGCGCTCCCAGGCGCTCCCCTACTCCATGATCGAGGATCACCTGCCGTCGTACATCACCGTGGTCCCCGGGACCTTCACGCTGCCCGCGTTCAACACCGTGGAGACGATCCCCGACCCAGACTACACGCTCACCCCGCCGGGACGGACCGTTCTCCAGTGGAACGTCACGCGCATCAGCCTGAACAACACCTGGGCCGTCTCGTTCCTCGTGACCTGTTCGCTCCCGGGGACGAACCCGGTATCGATCGTGCCGGACGCCCGCGCGGCCTACCTGAACTGGAACAACACGCTCGTCCTCGCGCCCTTCCCGGACCGCCTGATCACCTGTTCCGCCCCGACGATCGTCTCCCCGACCGACGTCACGACGCGGTGGATCGGTGGCCCGAGCAACCAGGTGCAGATCTCCTGGACTGCGCCTGGGACGCTCCCGGATCATTACAACCTGTATCGGGCCGTTGGCGACCCGCTCGGGTTCACAAACTTCTCCGAGCCGGCGCGGTACGCGATAGTCAGCGGCTTCGCCACCACCTTCACGGACAGTCTGCCCGCGGGCGTCGGGGAGTACTACTACCTGCTCCGGTCCTCCGACCCGAGCGGGGCCGTGCTCAGCCCGACCACGAACACGGCGGGCGTCTACATCGGGACGCTGAACGGCGGTGGGACGCCGACCATGGTCTCCCGCCCCCTGGCCTACTTCCCCTGGGTGAGCTACGCGGGGGCGGAGCCGGACACGATCGGCGAATACCTCGCCGCCTGGGGCGCCTCCACGATCAGCTACATCGATGCGGCGGGCCGCTGGGCCGTTGTCCCCGGAACGGGAAACCCCAACCAGGTCCTCGCCCTCGGCATGGCGGTGATGGTCACTCGGGGCCTACCAGGCACCTTCATGCTCACAGGTCTCCCCGGGTCTCACATCTTCTTCGACGAGTCGGCGACGCAAGGCTTCACCCCGGCGGGCGACGCCCGGAGCCTCGCCGCCACGTTCCTCTCGACGGACGTCACCCTGAACTGGTTGCCGGTGGCGGGGGCCTCGGGGTACCAGATCCACTACTCCACAAGCCGCACGGGCATCTATGGCGCTCACAACTCCATCACCGTGGCCGGTACGACGTGGACGTTCGTCAACGCCCTGGTGACCCCAGAGCTCTACTACTGGGTGGTCCCCCTCGGCAGCAGCGCGTACTCCTACAGCATCGGGCTGTGGACCGGGACCTACGGGCCGCTCCAAGCCATTGGACTCCCCCTGCGCCCGGTGAACCCGTCTCTGATAGGGAACCACCTGTCGTCGATCCCCAGCGCGTTGGGCGTCTTGTGGCTCTCCCCCACCGGCGCGTGGATTCCCCACTTCGCCACGATGCCCGCCGGCGTCTACGACACCACCGCCCTGGTCGCCACCGGCTACCAGCTGAGCGTGCGGACGAGTGCCACCGTCTCCTACGTGTGGATCGGGCACTGAGGATCATCGGGGTCGGCGGGCGGCCCGTGGCAGAGTCGTTGCACTGATCGCCAGAATAGACACCAGTCACGCGAGTTCCATCAGGAGTCCAGGCAGGCAGGGCCGGGCCCTGCTTACCCGGGTGCCATCATAGTCGGCGCCGCTCACGCTGCCCGGGTCAGGGAGGTCCCAGGAGCGCACACCCGTCTCGGCCATCGAGGGAAGGCCGGGGGCGCGTCACCCCACGGTGAAGGTGTCCGTTTGCGACGTGCTGCCACCGTCGTCATCGGTGACCTGGAACGTGACCGTGTATGTCCCCGCGACGCCGTACGCGTGCTGCGTGCTCGCCGTGGCGGTGATCGGTCGGATGTCGGGCGACGGGTGCGGGTCTGCCGCCACGCCGTCGTTGAAGACCGTCTCGGAGAACGCACTCCCGTCGCCGAAGTCGATCGAGAAGGTGAGGTCGTCGCTGCCCGGGTCGCTCGCGGTCATGTCGAACGTGATGTCCTTCCCCAGGAGCGCGGGCAGGAGGTCGTCGAGCGTCCAGACCCAGGTCCCCGGGTGCTGCACGTTGAAGTTGTGGAAGAGCCGTGTCGAGCTCCCGTCCGCGAACGTCAGGATGATCCACACGGGGTTGTCCCCGTTGGGCTGGCCGTTGATCGGGTCGTCGGCGGGGGTGTAGAAGACGACGATGCCGGTGTCGCCGAAGACGTTGATCCGCCCGCCGGAGATCGTCTTGGTCTGGCGGTCTGGAGACCCTGGAGTCCGCACGACGCAGGCCGAGGCGGTCGTGTGCCCGGAGTCGACCAGGCTGACGCAAACGTCGTGCCACTTCTCTCCCGCCACGCGGAGCGTGACCTGGGCGGGGACATAGGCCTGGACGTCGAGCGTCGGGGCGACGTTCTCCACTTGCACGGTGAGGGAGACCTGCACCTGCCCGCCGTCATCGTCCGTCACCGTCACGGTGACCGTGAAGTCCCCATCATCCCCCCAGGTGTGCGCGCGCACGTCCGTGGCGGTGAAGGGGAAGGTCCCGCCCACGGAGGGGTGCGGGTCGGGGCCGACGCCGTCGTTGAAGTAGGTGAACGACTCGCTCGTGCCGTCGTTCCAGTCCCAGAAGAACTCCAGGTCGTCGCTGCCGGGGTCCGTGGCGGTGGCGGTGAGCGTCACGGGAGATCCCTCGACCCCGGCCCCGACGCCGCGCGGCGGAGCCGGCGGCGCGAGGTTGGAGATCGGCCGTGGCGAGGAGGAGGACAGGGTCACCGTCGGCGCGCTGTTGGTGATGGTGAAGTGCACGGAGAGGACGAAGCTCCCTCCATCGTCGTCCGTGGCGGTGATGAAGCCCCCGAGGAGCGCATTGTCCCCGAAGACGTGCGTCGCCACACTGCTCACGTCGCGCGGATTGATGTCCGTGCTCCCGGGAGCGTCCGGTGCCGGACCCAGCTGTGAGGTGAAGGAGTCCGTCGTCCCGTCCGCCCAGTCGATCACCGCCGACAGGTCGTCACTGCCCGGGTCGGTGAGCCGGAAGTCCAGGGTGAGCGTCGATCCCTCGAAGGTCGCGGTGGGGAGGGCGTTCGGGACGTTCGGCGGGGCGTTCAGCACCGTGACCGGGGCGACGCTCTCCACCGTGAACTCCCCGTCCGTGGCGGCGATCCGCACTTCCCCGGTGTAGTCGTCCCCCCAGGTGTGCAGCTGCAACGGCGCGGAGAGGCCGACCGCGTCCCAGATCCCGTCGTTCTCGAAGTCGAAGGAGAAGGTCAGGGCGTCCCCGTCCGGGTCGCTCGCGAGGGCCTTCAAGACGGCCGGGAATCCTTCGACGCCGGTCGCGGCCTTGGCCAGGAGGCTGGGGGCGCGGTTCGACTGCGCGATCTCCAGGAGCGGCTCGGCGGAGTGCGCGTCGATCGTCCCGTCGGCGTCCTCGTCCACCTGGGCGCGCGGGAGGTAGAGGCGCCCGGCGGTGAGCGCGGGCGTCCCGAGGTCGTAGGTGATCTGGACGTTCCCGTACGCGGGCGGCTGCGAGTTGTCATGTCCCGCGACATCCGGCGCATCGAGGTCCACGGTCCACTCCAGGGAGGTGGTCCCGTCCGCGTTGTTCGTGATGAGGGACGGGGCGAGGGAGAAGCTCGCGGGGTCGTACGTCCAACCTGCGGGGACCGTGTCGATCACGTGCGCGCCGATGGCGTCGACAGGCTCCGACCGCCCGGCCTCGTCCACGGCGATGTTCGTGGCGGAGAGGCGCACCTGGAGCGCCTGCCCCGCGCGGTCGGTAATCGACCGCCACAGGGGCGTCTTCCCGACGACGACCGCCGGGTGCAGCGCCAGCTCGTTCCAGATCGAAGCCTGCGAGTTGTCCGAGTTGCTGACGTAGTAGTTGTTCGCAACCCAGTCCTCGAAGTTGAAGGGGAGGATCTCGCCGCCGAGGGCCACCAGCGTGTCGGGGCGGGTGAACTGGTGCGCCTCGGTGCAGTACCAGATCGGCTGTCCCGGGAACGTCCCGTCCAGGACGAGCTCCCCGTACGTGTACATGTACGAACTGCCGCCGGCGACGGTGGCGAAATGGAGCACCCCGTCCTGCGTCGAGCCGGTGCCAAAGGGCCCGGCGACCGGGTTCGGGTTGAGGATCATGACGTACTCGTCGATGAGGACATCCCGGCCGCCGAGGTTCCGGACCTCGTAGCCGACCGGGAGCCCCGAGGTGATGTCGACCTGCTCGATCTCCACGATGCCCTTGGCCCAGGCCTCCCAGATCCGGGTGGCGTTCGCCGGGTCCGGATGGTCGTTCGGTGACGGTCTGTCCGTGACCGTGAACGGCACGAAAGCGGTCGCAGTGACGCTGGCAATCAAGAGGACGACTACTGCCCAACCCCTACCCATAGTGCTCCCCTCCTCAGGGAACGCACCGGACCCATGGTCCAAGCCCCGGATAAATATTCCCCTCGGACCGACCCGGCCGTTCTCAGGAACGGAAACGAATCCTTCATCCCCTCTCATCCCTTGAGCCGTGCCGGTGCTGGTCTATCACCCCGACTACCACCGGCATCTCCAGACGCCCAACCACGTCGAGTCGCCGAAGCGGCTGGACGCGATCATCCACAAGCTGGAGGCGGAAGGGCTGCTGGCGGACTGGCTCATCCCTCTGCCCGCGGAGGAGTCGATCGTGCGCCAGGTGCACCGCCCGGAGTACGTCGACTTCCTGAAGAACCTCGGGGAGGGCTACCTAGACACGGACACGTACGTACGTCGGGAAACGTACGACCTCGCCCTGCTGTCCGCGGGCGGGGCCGTCGCCGCGGGGCGCTACGCGGAGGAGTCCGGGAAGCCGGCGTTCGCGCTCATCCGCCCCCCGGGCCACCACGCCGGGCCGGACTATGGCGGGGGATTCTGCTACCTGAACAACGTCGCCATCGCCGCCACGGACCTTCTGCAGCGCGTCGAACGCGTCGCCATCCTCGACTACGACGCACACCACGGGAACGGGACGGAGCACCTCTTCCAGGAGAACCCGAACGTCCTCTACGTCAGCACGCACCAGTACGGGATCTTCCCGGGGACCGGGGCGGCGGAGTCGGTCGGCGAGGGGAAGGGCCGCGGCCACATGGTCAACGTCCCCTTCCCCGCCCGCGCGGGGGACACCTCCTACGAGCTGGCCTACCGCCAGGTCATCGAGCCGATCGTGGAGCGCTTCAAGCCCTCCGTCATCCTCGTGTCGTTCGGGGTCGACGCGCACTACAAGGACCCGATCACCTCGTTGACCCTCTCCTCGCCGGGCTACACGCGGCTCTGTGGCTGGACGCTCGAGATGGCCAGGAAGGTCTGCAACGGCCGCCTCGCCTTCGTCCTGGAGGGGGGCTACCACCCGACCGCTATCTCTGAGGTCGTGGCGGGGACCGTCGCTGTCATGGCGGGCTCGAGCATCCACCTGCAGTACTCCGAGGTCTACGACACGCGGGAGCGGGGGCGCGAGGCGGTCGAGCGCACGTGGAAGGTCCAGCGGGAGTTCTGGAACCTGTAGCCTACCGCGTCGTGTGCGCGGGTCGCCGGCGGCGGTCCGAGACGCGCCGGTCCTTGTCGTCCTTGATCCGCGTCTCCAGCCCCTCGAGGAGCCCCGCCAGCGCGGTCATGAGCTCCCAGTCGAAGTGGTTCTGGTAGTACAGGCCGTGCTCGGTCGTCAGGCGCGCGCGGATCGACCACTTCGAGTTGTCGCCGTCCGCCTTGTGCTGCACGACGTGGAGGTTCAGGAGGCGCGGTCGCGCGATGTCGGCGAGGCGGCTCATGCTCTTCTGGACGCTCTCATACACGGCGTCGTAGACGTCCGCCTGCTCGTCGAGCCCGGTGATCTGCACGAGGATCCCGTCCTCCTTCCGCGTGCTCGCGAGGAGTTCGATGAGATCGAGCTTCGTGACGATGCCCACGGGCGTGTGCCCGTCCGCGATGATCACGGAGGAGATGTCGTGGTCCAGCATCTTCCGGGCGGCCTCGCCTAGCGTGGCCTCCGGCGGCAGGGTCACCGCGGGCGAGTGCATCAGGCCCTGGACCTCGACCTTCATGGTCTTCTTCTCGCCCCGGAGGTCCCCGACCTTGTCCGGTCCCTGCCGGGTGAAGAGCGCGATGAGGTCCTTGAGCCCGACGACTCCGGCGAGGTGCCCCTCCGCGTCGACCACCGGGATGGAGCGCTCCTGGAGGGCCGCCATGGCCTGCCGGGCCTCCGCGACCGTCGCGTTCTCGGAGATCGCCTTCGGGTTCGGGGTCATGACGGCGTGGACCTCGCGGGAGGCCAGGTCGTCGAAGTCGAGGAACGCCCGCACGAGGTCCGTCCGGGAGAGCACCCCGGCAAGCGCCTTGCGGTCGAGGACCGGGAGCGCCCGGGTCCCCGTGGAGAGCAGGAGCCCCGCCGCCACCCGGATGTCCGCATCCGGAGTCAGCGTCGCCAGGGAGGACACAAGCCCCCGCGCCTTGGTGTGCGGCGGGAGGGTGCCCCGCTTCGCGATCCCCGCCATGGTCACGAGGCCGGTGACGGTCTTCCCGTCCACGACGGGGACCTCGTGGATGTCCTTGCTGCGCATGAGTCCGAGGATCTCGGAGACGGGGGTGTCGGGGGTGACGGTGACCGGGTCGGTCTGCATGAAGTCCTGGACCGTGAGAACCTTCGGAGCCCGTGCCATCGTGCAACCATCCTCTGAAGTCGGCCGCCAAAAGAGGCTGCACCCTTAAGGGTTTGCGCCGTATGCCTCCGACAGGTCGTCCTTGCTCTCCCGCGCGCGCGTCGTGTTCCATGGAAACGTCCAGGGCGTGTTCTTCCGGGCGAGCTGCCATGAGCGCGCGAAAGAGCTGGGTCTCCGCGGCTGGGTCCGGAACCGGTCGGACGGTGCGGTCGAGGCGGTGTTCGAGGGGGAGAAGGCGGTCGTCGAGAAGTGCATCGCGTGGAACCGGGAGCGGCAGCCACGCGCCCGCGTCACCGCCGTCGAGGTCTCGTGGGAGGCACCCGCAGGCGAGACGAAGGAGTTCGAGATCCGTCGGTGACCGTCACAAGTCCAGCCCGTAGATCCTCTTCGGGTTCTCCCCATGGATGAGCCGGACGGTCTCCTCCGTGAGGATCCCTTTCTCCCGCCAGAGCCGCGTCTTCTTCGGCACCGTCGCTGGACCGAGCACCGCTCCGGGCCGCCTGGGGTCGTCCATGTAATCTGTCTCCAGGAGGAACCGCGTGCCCTCGGCGAGCGCGGCGGTGACCGTGTCCTCCTTCGCGAGGAGCGATGGCCAGATCCCTGTGCGTTCGCCCGCCGCGATGATCGGCGTGGAGTGATGCTTCACGATCTTCTCCGCGGAGAGACCGGCGCGCGCCGCCATCGCGGCCCACTCCTGGAAGGTCGTTTCGGTCGGGTCCTCGGCGTGCAGGATGACGGCGCAGCCCGCCTCCTTGGCGAGGCGCATGCCGTGCTCGAGCACGTGGTTGGCGGCGAGCCGGATCTCCGGAGGGACCTCGAAGTGCGGGCGGCCGACTTCCCCGAGGGCGATGGCCCGTCCCTCCCGGACGTGCGATGCCGCCACCTCCATCCCCGCCATCTGGGCCTCTCTGGCGGCGGGAAGTCCCACGCGGTCGGCGATCCAGACCAGCTCCACAGGGTACGGCCCGAGGGCGACAAAGACGACGGCTCCTTCGCGGCGCGCGACCTCCGCGAGCTGGAGGGTCCGGTCGAACGCTTGGCGGTAATCGTCGGCGGTAGAAACCGGGAGATCCGGGTACGGGCTGTGCGTCAGGAGGAGGTGCGTCCCGCCGGCGGCGACGAACTGTTTCACCGCCAACGCGGCGAGCCCGTCCACGCGAAGGTGGAAGTGGTTGTCGAAGACGGGCACGGCACCCCGAGGTTCACCGCGTCGTAAGGCCTTGCGTATCGAGGGGCACCGTCAGCCCCCGCCTTCTCATCGTATCGGTGGACTCAGGAAAGCGAACACCAGCAGACAGAGCAACGCCATGGCCAGGAATCCGGTCGCGGTCGCAAGCGCAAGGGCCGCGACGCCGCCCGCTCCGTAAACCCTCGTGGACTTCCTCCTCGCGTAACCGAACAGACCTATCCCGAGGACGATGAAGGCGGAGACCCCGGCATCCACTCCCGCTTTCGGGAACCTCCCGTAGCTTGCCATCCAGGCGAGGCCGACGAGCGTCGCGCCGAGAATCAGGTTTCCGACCGACAGCGCGACTAGCGCCACCGACCAGGGGGGCCAGGACACCCGCACTCGGCCCCCGGACGGAAGGAGCACAGACCGCGGGGGCCGCATCACCCTCCACCGTCTGCGCTTACCGTAGCAGGCCGGCCGCCTTCAGCTCGCGCGTGATCAGCTCGACGGCGTCCTCGACGTCCTGGGGCTTCCGTGCCCCCGTGCAGACGAGCTTCCCGCTCCCGAAGAGCAGGACGACGACCTTCGGCTTGTCGAGGCGGTAGACGAGGCCCGGGAACTGCTCCGGCTCGTACTCCACCTTCTCTAGACCAAGAGAGAGGGCGATCGCGTTGAGATTGATCTCCGTGCCGACGTCGCTCGACGCGACGATGTTCTGCACCTCGATGATCGGGTTCTTCTTGATCGTGATGCCGGCCGCCTCGATCTGCTTCCCGACCGTGTCGATGGCGGTGCGCACATGCTCCAGGCTCTTCGCGCCCGTGCACACGACCTTCCCGCTGCGGAAGAGGAGCGTGGCCGTCTTCGGCTCCTTCAGACGGTAGATCAGGCCCGGGAACTGTTCCGGCTCGTACTCCGCTCCGCCGAGGGCGAGGGCGATCGCCTGCAGGTCGAGTTCATGTCCCAAAGAGGTCGATGCGACGACGTTCTCGATCTTGATCTTCGCCATGTCCAATCTCCCGTGTGGGCCTTCGGGATGGAAGAGCCCGACTATATAAGGGTATATAAGAGCCTTGATAAACTCATGCCCTCGCGGACGATGGTTTTTCCAGGCCGCGGACCTGCACGTACAGGCGTTCGTTTACCGGCGCGGCGACGTCGAGACGCCGGGCCTCGCGGAGGACGATCCCCGTGATGGCCTCGATCTCCGTCCTCGATCCGCGTTCGACGTCCTGCAGCATGCTGGACCGGTTCCCCGCCGTGGAGGCGGCGACCTCGCGCACGCGGGTCTCCACCTCGTCCTCGTCCAGTCGGATCCCCGCCGCCGCGGCGACGCGGGCGACCTCGCGGGCGGCGGCGACCATCTCGACCGCCAACGCCGGGTCCGAGAGCAAGGCCCCGTTGACGACGCGGTGGATGGCGGTGAGCGGATTGATTCCCGCGTTCACGGCGGCCTTCAGCCACAGCTCGCGATGGACGTCGTCCGCGACCGTCGCGGCAAGACCCGCGTCGGTCAGCATCGATGCGATCGCGGCGGCGTCACCGCCGTTCGCGCGCCACGCGCCGACGACGGTCGGCCCCAGGCCGGCGTGGCGGACCACGCCCGGCGAGAGACGCGTGACGCCGATGCTCGTGAGCGCGACGACGACGCGATCCGAGACGCGTTCGAGGTGCCGCGCGTTGTCGAGACCGTTCTGCATCGTCACCGCCACGACGGGCCGGACCTTCGCGAGCGACGCGCATGCGGCCTCGGTGTCGTACGCCTTCACGGTGAGAAGCGCCACATCCACTGGAGACGGCACCGCCTCGACATCGGTCACCGCCATGGGGTGCGCGGTGATCTCGGTGAGTCCGTGCACGCGAAATCCCGCTGAACGCACGACCGCGACGGTCTCGTGACGCGCGACGATCGTGACCTCGTTCCTCCTGGAGAGCAGCGCCGCGACGAACGATCCCAACGCACCGGCGCCGAAGACGAGGACGCGCACCACGATCGATGATGGAGACGTCGCGCAAAGAGTTTGCGCGCGCGTACGCGACGTGAAACTCGTCCGCGAGGCCCGAACGGATACATTTAAGTCGCGCGTGCTCATACGGTAAGAGCAAGGAGGACACCTTGCCGGCGAAGAAGAAGAAGATGGTGAAGAAGAAGAAGAAGCGCTGAACGCACTTCCTTGCTGCGACCTCCCGTGAGGGGGGCCGTCAGTTTCTTCGCGTCTTTTTCACCCTTTCTCTTTTCATCTTCTTTCGCTTCTTGGACTCTGCATCGGCGCGTCGCATCGGCTCCGGGAGGCGCGTGCGGCAGAGGGGCGGGATGATCCGCGCGCACGACTCCAGGTCCATCCGGTCCCCTGGAGAAAGATAGAGCGGATGGTCCACCGACTCGCTCGCGTACACCCATCCGAGCTGTTCACCGCCGCGATGGATGCCATCGAGGTCGCCCTTCATCTTTAGCGGTCGTGCATCCCCTGTGAGCCGCGACTTCGCCACGCCGATCGTGGGCACGTCGAGGGCGACGCCCACGGCGCACGCCAACCCGAAACCGGCGGGGTGGAGGATCCCTTGCCCGTCGACAAGCAGAACATCCGGCGGTGTCCGTAGCCTCCGGTACGCGGCGCGGATCGCGGGGAGTTCCCGCTCCGTCAGGTACCCGGGGATGTACGGGAAGTCGACCGCCACGGCGGCGGTGACGCATTCGATCTCGACGCGCCCGTCGGCGTCCATGACCACGGCGGCGGCGAACCCGTGATCTTCCGAATATGCCACATCGACGGCACCGACCGTCCTTACCGGCCCGGGTACACTGGGCCGCAACCAGCGGCGCGCGTCTTCCTGTCGCTGCCGAAGTTCCTGGAGGGGACGCGGTCCTTCGAACCCTTCCCAGAGCTCGTCGCGATGACGGCGGCCCGAGACGACGAACACCCCGGACTCCGTGACCAGCGCCTCACGGCGTGGGAGTCGCTCGTTCCTCGTCACCCGTTCCCACACCGCCCGCGCCGCCGTGACGTCGCCGAGCGCCCGGGCGATCGCCCCGCAGGAGGTGATGCGCCCCCGAGGCAGTTGTCGAAGGAGGTCGGCGAGCTCCATGTCGAAGTCCACGGCCCCGGTAGGGCGCAGACGTTTTATCCCCTTCCCGCCGTCCCCGCGCGATGTCCGTCGCCCTCCGCGAGGCGTGGGTCGTGACCCAGGACGCGCAACGACGCATCGTCCGTGGGGACGTCCTTATCGAGAACGGGCGGATCGCGGCGGTGGGCGAGGTCCCGGGACGGGCGGACGAGGAGATCGACTGCCGCGGCTGCGCGGTGATCCCCGGGCTGATCAACACCCACAACCACGTCGCGAACTCCCTCCTCCGCGGTCTCGCGGACGACGTCCCACTCGAGGCGATGCTGGAGAAGGCGTTCGCCGCCGATGCGAAGTTCACGAGACGCGACGTCCAGCTCGGGGCGCTGCTCGGCTGCCTCGAGATGCTCCGCGGGGGCACGACGAGCTTCGTCGACCTGTTCTACTGGGAGGACGAGGTCGCGCGAGCCGTCCGGGAGAGCGGGATGCGTGGCTTCCTCGCCTGGGTCACGCTCGACGAGGAGTTCACGACGCAGCGCGGGAACCCCGTGAAGAACGCGGAAGCGTTCGTGCGCAAGCACCTCGGCCAGGAGCGCGTGCACCCCTGGGTCGGCGTGATGGGCGTGTACGTCTGCTCCGAGGAGACCTACCTCGGGGCGAAGGAGGTCGCGACGCGGGAGGGCGTCCGGCTCCACGGGCATCTCAGCGAGACGCGCCAGGAGGTGTACGGGCACCAGGCGAAGCATGGCCTGCGCCCGGCGGAGTGGCTGGAGAAGATCGGGTTCCTCGACGACCGGTTCCTCGCGGCGCATGGGGTCTGGCTCACGCTCTCCGAGGTCCGCACCCTCGCCCGACGCGGCGTGGCGGTGTCGCACTGCCCGGTGAGCAACATGAAGCTCGCCTCGGGCGGCGTCGCCCCGCTCCCCGAGATGTTCGAGGCGGGCGTCACGGTCTCCCTCGGCACGGACTCCCCGATCAGCAACAACTCGATGGACCTCCTGGCGGACCTGAAGACGGCGAGCCTGCTGCAGAAGGCGACGCGCTGGGACGCCCGCGTCCTGCCGGCGCAGAAGGCCCTCGACATGGTCACCGTGGACGCGGCGCGCGCGGTCGGGATGGCGGAGTCCCTCGGATCCGTCGAGGTCGGAAGGATCGCCGACGTGGCGGTGATCGATCTCCGGGCCCCGCACCTCACCCCGACGACCCCCGCCACCCTCGTCTCCACCCTCGTGTACTCCGCGCGCGGCCCGGACGTGCGCGACGTCCTCGTCGACGGTCGCGTCGTCCTCCGGGACCGCCGGTTCCCGCAGGTGGACGAGGCCCAGGTCCTCGCACGGGCGACCGAGGCGGCCGCGGAGGTCCTCGAGCTGTGAGGCACCCGCAAGTTCATATTCCCGCCTCCGGATGCCGGGGCGTCGCACGGTCCCCGGCGTCAGGCCTCAGAATTCCGATGCCCCTCCTCACTCCCCTCGTCTCCCTCCTCCCGGCCCCGGAGGCGGCTCCATGATCGGCGGCATCGACGAGGCCGGGCGCGGCCCCGTCCTCGGCCCGCTCGTCGTGGCCGGTGTGTCCATCGAGTCCGAGGCGCCGCTGCGCCAGCTCAACGTCCGCGACTCGAAGAAGCTCACCGCCGAACGCCGCGAGGAGCTCGCCCCGCAAATCGAGAAGCTGTGCAAGTTCGAGGTCGTCGTCATCCCTGCCGAGGACATCGACTCACTGCGTTCGCAGATGACGCTCAACGCCGTTGAGGCCCGCGTGTTCGCCACGATCATCCAGAAGCTCGGGAAGATGGACACCGTGTACGTGGACAGCGCGGACACCGACGAGCTGGAGTTCAAGAAGGCGATCAAGAAAGAGCTGAAGCACGAGGTCGAGATCGTCTCGAAGCATCGCGCCGACGACCTCTTCCCGGTCGTCTCGGCCGCCTCGATCCTTGCGAAGGTCCGCCGCGACGCCGAGGTCCGGAAGATCCGCGACGAGTTCGGGACGGAGATCGGGTCCGGGTATCCCGCCGACCCGTTGACGATGGCTTTCCTCCAGGAGTACGTCGGGCGGAAGGGCGTCCTTCCGCCGCACACTCGGCTCTCCTGGGACACCTCGAAGCGACTGATGTCGCTCAGCCACACTCGGAAGCTGGACGAGTTCGGGGGCGGGAAATGAGGGAGCTTCTGGAGAAGGCGGTGGCGAAGTTCAACGCGAAGGTGGCCGTCGACCCCTCGTTGCGCAAGGAGTTGGCGGGGATGACGCGCAAGATCCTCATCGAGACGAAGGAGGGCGCCCGCTTCCACTTCATCCTCCAAGACCAGAAGGTGGACGGCGTCCGCGACGGCCCCATCGAGGCCCCGGACATCACGGTGATCGCGGACCAGGTCACGCTGACGGGGCTCCTGAAGGGCGAGATCGGTCCGATGAAGGCCATGGCGACGAACAAGCTGAAGGTGAAGGGCAGCCTCGACGACCTCCTCCGCATCCGGAAGTTCTTTTAGTCGACGCGGCCCCTCGAAGAGTCATGCTCCGGTCCGAGGTTCTTTCGACCGCGTGGGTTTTGGTCGCAGCGACGTTTGCGCTGTTGGTCGTCCTCTCGGCGGCCCTGGCACTCATGGGCTCAACGCAGCCGACCAGTTGGCTCATCTGGCTCCTGACCGCGGTCTGTTGCCTCTCCATCGTGGCCAGCCGCGCGCTGGCGCGGGCGGGATAGTTTAATATCGGCGGGAGGATGCCCAAGTCGTAGCGGGGTGGGGTAGCTAGGAGATCCCGTCGGGCTCATAGCCGCGGCCTCGCGTCGCGGTGAGGAACCCGGAGACCGGTGGTTCAAAAGGCCGGGAGCGACCCTCCCGGGCGGAAACTCCACCCCCCGCTATCCCGGCCTGATTCCCACCCGCATACGTTTATACCCGGGGGTCGGGATTCTCGCCCCTCTCCGCACGGAGCGGAAGCCATGGAACTCGTGTCCACCGGCGTCCCCGGGCTCGACCGCATGCTCGGCGGCGGCCTCCGGGCCAAGCGCCCGTACGTCGTCACCGGCCCGCCCGGCACGGGCAAGACGATCCTCGCCGTGCAGTACCTCATGGAGGGCATCCGCCGCGGGGAGCCCGTCTTCTACATCACCCTCGACGAGCCGCCGAACGAGATCAAGGAGAACATGGCCCAGTTCGGCTGGCCCATCGACACCCTCCGCATCCTCGATGCGACGCCGGACATCCGTGCGCACAAGAAGAAGAGCGTCATCGACGTCGGGACGAGCCTCGACGTGCGGAAGATGGGGGATGTCGGGGATATCCGCAAGAGCCACATGGTGCGGTCGCTCGAGGTCTCCATCCACTCCGTCCAGAAGATGCTCAAGCAGGAATACCGGGACCTGCTCCGCGAGACCGGGAAGCGCTACACCCGCGTCGTGGTCGACTCGATGACCTCGCTGCGCATGTTCACGATGGGCGGGGAGGACAGCCCGATCCTGATCGAGTCGTTCCTCCGCTTCCTCGCGGAGCTCGAGGTCACCGTCCTCCTGATCTCGAACCCGTCCAGCCCGGACGCGGTGGACACGGAGTTCCTCATGGCCCGCGGGGAGATCAAGATGCACAAGTGGATCGACTCGAACTCGGTCCAGCGGGGCATCTCCATCGAGAAGTACCGTGGCGCGAAGTTCGACGAGCAGATCCGCCCGATGACGATCGGCGGCGAGGGGCTCGTGGTCCATCCCGACGCCGAGGTCCGCCTGCGAGGGCCGATGCAGTACGGCATCGACCGGGACTACCTGGAGGGCCGGGTGATCGAGGAGATCCTCGTGACGATCGAGTCCGTCCTGGCGCAGATGGAGCAGGCGACGAAGATGGGCATCGCGACCGGGGACATCAGCGTCTCGGTGACGCGGTGCATGTTCCAGTTCAACCGCAAGCGCTACAGCGACTCGATGCAGATGGCCCTGCAGGCGAAGGCGGTCCTCGAAGAGCGCCTCGCGGCGCATTGGCGGGAGAAGAAATGAGCGACCGGCAGAAGATCCCCACGGGGATCCGCGGCCTCGACGCGATGCTCCATGGCGGTTTCATCCCGAACCGCCCCTACATCGTCTCTGGACCGCCCGGTGCCGGGAAGACGACCCTCTGCATGCAGTACCTCCTCGAGGGGATGCGCCGCGGCGAGAGCGTACTGTACGTCACACTAGAGGAGCCCCCGAACGAGCTCTACGAGAACATGACCGCGTTCGGCTGGGACGTCGGGGAGATGCCCGTGCTCGACGCGACCTCGGACGTCCGCCGGTTCGAGCCGACGCCGATCATGGAGATCTCCTCGGAGACGGTCCCGATCCCCTTCGGCGCGCTCCCGCCGGGCATCCGGAAGAGCCCCGACTTCGCGTCCAAGGAGGTCAGCGTCCACTCGCTCATGAACCTCCTCAAGACCCTCTTCACCCGGAAAGGGTGCGACCGCATCGTGATCGATTCGATGACCGCGCTCCGCTATTTCTGCATGAAGGACTTCGAGGCGAGCGTGACGACGCAGTCGTTCATGCGGTTCCTCAGCGAGGCGAGGACGACGGCCCTCCTCACCGCCGACGTCCCGGAGGGCGGGACGCTTCCTCCGGAGACTTTCGTCGCACGGGGCGAGATCCGCCTCCACCGGCTCCGGGACGACACGGGGATGAAACGCTTCATCTCCATCGAGAAGTACAAGGGGTCCAGCCACGAGGACATCGTGTACCCCTTGGAGATCGTCCAGGCCCGCGGGCTGGTCATCCACACCGGCGGGCGTGACTAGATTCCTCCTAGATTGGCGTCCGCCACGCCCCGCGGGGGGCGTCAGACGTGTGTATGACAACTTTTATATAGACAGGTTCGGATGCCGCGGCTGTCAGAATCCTACGGGATGGGATAGACCATGAAGAGCATTCTCGGCGAGGCGCTGGCGAGACATGAGGACGAGCGTGTGAAGGAATCTCCGGCGCGTCCGCCGGCGGTCGTCACGAGCAACGAGGACGATCTAGAGATCCGCAAGATCGTCGACTCGCTGAGCGTGAGCATCAAGATCATCGGGTGCGGTGGCGGCGGCTCCAACACCATCAACCGGTGCAGCGAGGCCGGGATCTCCGGCGCCCAGCTGTGCGCGATGAACACCGACGCGAAGCACCTCCTCGCCGTGCACTCCCCGAAGAAGATCCTCATCGGCAAGCGCCTCACGAAAGGCCTCGGCGCCGGCGCCCTGCCGGAGATCGGCGAGCAGGCCGCAAAGGAGTCCGAGGACGAGATCCGCAGCTACATCCGCGACTCGCACATCGTGTTCGTCACCGCCGGGATGGGCGGGGGCACGGGGACCGGGTGCGCGCAGTACGTGGCGCGCGTCGCCCGCGAGGAGAACGTCAACCTGGTCATGGGCATCGTCACGATGCCCTTCAAGTCCGAGGGCCGCATCCGAATGGAGAACGCGGAGGCCGGCCTGGACAAGCTCCGGAAGTTCTGCGACACGACCATCGTGATCTACAACGACAAGCTCCTGGAGCTCGTCCCCCGACTGCCCATCGACGCGGCGTTCAAGGTCGCCGATGAGATCCTGATGCAGTCCATCAAGGGGATCACGGAGATCATCACGAAGCCCGGACTGGTCAACCTCGACTACGCGGACCTCATGACGATCATGAAGGGCGGCGGCGTCGCCATGATCGGTATCGGGGAGAGCGACGAGGAGCGCGACCGGATCGAGCAGGCCCTCAGCGAGGCCCTGAACTCGCCGTTGCTCGGCGAGGTCGACCTCACGCACGCGCGCGGTTGCATGATCCGTGTCGTCGGCGGTCCTTCGCTCACGGTGAGCGAGGCGGAGCGCGCGGCGGCCCTGGTCGGCGAGCGCGTCAACCCCCAGGCCCGGATCATCTGGGGCTGCAGCATCGACCCCGACCTGGAGAAGAGCGTCCAGGTGCTCCTCGTGGTCACCGGCGTCAAGAACCAGAGCATGATGGGGAAGCAGACCGCCAGCACGGTCTCTCGCGACCTCGACGAGGTCCGGTAGGTTCCCGCTAACCCCTCCCCCCTCCTTTTTTCACGGCCCAGCGAAGGCTTTTTCCCCCTTCGGCGATGCGGCGGGGATGACCGTCAAGGACAAGGTCGGGCGCCAGCGGTACGTCGCGTTCCGAGTGCGTTCCCGCCAGCCACTCTCGAGGGCGGAGATCGGGGAAGCAATCCGGCGGGCTGTGGCCCCCCCGGAGGCGGCGAGGCCGACGCTCATCCTCTGGCGGGACGGCCTGGGCCTCGTGAAGTGCGCGCACACCGCCAAGGAGGCGACGATCGCCCTGTTGAGGAGTCTGGACACCGCCGCGGGCGCGCCCATCACCGTCGAGACGCTCGGGACGAGCGGCACCATCCGCCGCGCGCGGGCGAAGTACCTGGAGCCGAAAGGAGGGCCGGAACCGGGTGAGAGGGTTCTTAAAGGAAAGCCCCTTCCGTGAGGACAAGGTGGTTCTGTGCAGCCAGGTCAGATGGCCTACGACCGTGCGATCACGGTCTTCAGTCCGGACGGTCGCCTCTTCCAAGTCGAGTACGCCCGCGTGGCGGTGACCCGCGGGAACACGACCGCGGGCCTGAAGTTCAAGAACGGGATCGTCCTCATGGCGGACAAGAAGATCGGCTCGCGCCTGGTCGAGACGTCCTCCATCGAGAAGATCTTCCAGATCGACGAGCATGTTGGATGCGCCACGTCCGGGCTCGTCGCGGACGCCCGGGTTCTCGTGGACTACGCGCGCCTCGTCGCCCAGATCACGAAGGTCACCTACGGCGAGCGCATGGCGGTCGACCTCCTGGTCAAGCGGATCTGCGACTACAAGCAGAACTACACGCAGTACGGCGGCGTGCGGCCGTTCGGCACGGCGCTCCTCATCGGCGGCGTCGATGACGCCGGCGTCCATCTCTTCGAGACCGACCCGAGCGGCGCCCTCGTCTCGTACAAGGCGGGGAGCATCGGCGCGGGCCGGCAGGCGGTGATGGAGCTCTTCGAGGAGAAGTTCCGGGACGGGATGGCCATGGACGACGCGGTCCTCCTGGGCCTGGAAGGGCTCCGGAAGGCGAGCGAGGAGGCCCTTGACGCCAAGGCGCTCGAGGTCGGCGTCTGCGCCCAGGGCGAGGTGTTCCACCGCCTGACCGAGACGGAAATCGGCGGGTACATCGCCCGGCTGCCCGCCGCCTCGTAGGGAGACCATGCCCAAGGAGCTGCGTTCCGATCGCAGCGACGACCTGTTCAAGGAGTACGTCATCGCCCGCCTCGAGTCGCATGGCGAATGCTTCGAGATCCTCGTGAAGCCGGAGGCCGTGCAGCTGGTGCGGGAGGGCAAGGCCGTGAACCTCCTCGACGTCGTCGCGATCGACGAGGTCTTCCGCGACGCCCGGAAAGGGACGAAGGCCCCGACTGACAAGATGGAGGAGATCCTCGGGACCTCGGAGCCGCTGAAGGCCATCGAGATCCTCATCAAGAAGGGCGAGATCCAGCTCACGACCGAGCAGCGCCGCGAGATGCAGGAGCAGAAGCGGCGGCAGGTCGTCACGCACATCGCCGCCAACGCGATCAACCCGCAGACCGGCGCGCCGCATCCCCCGGAGCGCATCGAGAACGCCATGGTGGAGGCGAAGGTCACCATCGACCCGTTCAAACCGGTGGAGGAACAGGTGAAGACCGTGCTCGACGCGCTGCGCCCTCTCCTCCCGATCCGCTTCGACAAGGTCAAGATCGCCGTCAAGCTGAGCGCCGAGGACAGCGCGAAGTGCTACGGCGACCTCAAGGCCTTCGGCTCGATCCTCCAGGAGGAGTGGCAGCGGGACGGGTCGTGGATCGGCGTCGTCGAGATGCCGGCGGGGATGCAGACCGACTTCCTGGAGAAGCTCAATGCGCGGACCAAGGGGAACGTGGAGACGCGCGTCGTGAAGCGGTGAGGCATGCGGCTCATCTTCGTGATCGTCGGCGTCCTCGTGCTCCTCATGGGGATGGCCTGGGCGCTCCAGGGCGCGTGGATCCTGCCCGCGACGTTCATGCGCGGACCGGAGTGGATCGCGATCGGCGGCGGCGTCGCCGCGGGCGGCGCGCTGTTGGCGGTGTGGGCCTGGCGGTCCTCCCCGAAGGCGCCGCTCACAGCGAAACGAGAATCGTGACCGCGTCGTACCCCGAGGACCCTGCCGGGAACGGGGACGCGACGGATTGGTCTTGGGCGGCCGCGGTGCCGTCCACGGCGCGCACGAGGACCCGGTAGGCGCCTCCGGTGCTGGGCCTCCAGGTCAGGGTCCACAGCACCCACGTCTCGCCGCTCAGTGGCGGGGACTTCAGGGTCGCCGCCTCCCAGGTGCTGCCGCCGTCCGTGCTGACCTCGACGCGGGAGATGCCGCGCGTCCCCGCGTAGGCGACACCGCCGAGCTCCACGGGGGAACCCACGACGGTATCCGCCGACGGCGTCGCCAGGATGGCGGTCGTCTTGATGTCCCCGCGGTTGGTCCAGCCCTTCTGCTGCCAGAACCCCTGGAACTCCCCTTGGACGGCGGTGATCTTCGTCACCCACTTCGCATGGAACATCCCGTAGACCCCGGGCACGAGGATCCGGGCGGGGGAACCGTGTGCGCGCGTGAGCGGCGCGTCGTTCATGCTCAGCGCGAGGAGCGAGGTCGGCTCCATCGCCTTCCGCATTGGGACGCCGACGGTGTACCCGTCCGCGCAGGTGAACGCGACCCAGTCCGCCTCCGGGCGCACTTGGGCGGCGGTAAGCAGATCGGCGAGGGGGATGCCGCTCCATTTGGCGGTGCTGATGAGGTTGCCGCCGACCTCGTTGCTCACGCACTCCAGGGTCACGACGCGTTCGGTGGGGAGGCGGGCCAGGAGCTCCGTGCGCGTCAGCACGGCCGGGAGCGCGACGAGTCCGTCCACGACAAGCCGCCAGGAGGGGATGTCGACATCCGGATCGATGACGTTCTTCGTGACCGTGTAGAACTCCGAGGTCGGCGTGATCTCCTTCGCGCGCATCTCGGCGACGGAGCGGAAGGAGAGGCGTGATGGGCGGGCGGCGAACGAGCCGAGGCCGATGGCGGCGACCGCGAGGCCGAGGAGCGCCAGGACCCCGGCGGTGAGGAACTGCCGCCGCGAGGGATTGAAGCCCTCCGGGTGCCGGTCCGCCATCTCGACGAGGAGGTAATCGAGGACCGAGGCGTAGAGGAACGAGCCGAGAAGCGTCCCGAAAGGCGCCGCCCACGGGCCCTGCGGGGTGCGGTCACCGCCAAACCCGCCGCCCAGCAGGGGCAGGATGACGAGGAGGCTCGCCGCCGTCGTACCGAGCGCGTACACCGCGATGACGAGCCACCGGTTCCGGACGACGCGCTGCACCCGCCGGAAAAACGTGGCGGCGACCCCGAGCACGGCGAGGAAGACGAGGACGGCGATCATCAGCGCGAGGACCTTCGCGCCGCCGCCGAGGGTCCGGATGAAGAAGGACTCGATCTCCCCGGGCGTGTGGGAGACTGCGAAGTCCACCGCCACCTCGGGGAGGAACACGCCGAGGCCCCAGAGGCGCAAGAGGAGGGAGAGGCCCAGGCCCGCGGCCCCCGCGACGACGCCGGCGGCGAACCGCCACCAGGGAAGCCCGCGGACGAGCCGCCACGTGCGGCGGAACCCCTCGCGCACGACCTCCCGTAGGCCGCGGGGAGGCATCAAGGTGCGCGCGCACGCTTATCCTTCCCACCGCCATGCCGGGTGCGTGCATGTTCTCGTCATTGGCGCAGGGGCCTGGGGCTGCAGCATCGCACACCACCTCGCCCTGGCGGGGGAGAAGGTCACTCTGGTGGACAAGGGTGGATTGGCCTCGGGCTCCTCCTCGAAGGCCGCCGGCGTCGTGTCGCCACTCCTCTGGTCCGAGACCGATGTCGCCCTCGTCCGCCGCTCGTACCGATGGTTCGATGAACGCTGCTGCCAGGGGGATGTCCACCTTCATCATCCGGGGGAGGTCAAGCTCGTCCGCGACGAGTCCGCGGTGGCGGGGATCGAGGCGCACGTGGCGGCGTGGCGCGCGATGGACGTTCCCGCCGAACTGATGAGCCCCGCACAGCTCCGCGAGCGGTTCCCCGCACTGGAGACCACGGGGATTGCCGCCGCGGTGTTCACGCCGGAGGCGGGGTTCCTCGACCCGTACCAGGCCGCGACCCAGATGGTCCTCGCCGCCAAGGGCCATGGCCTCGTCGTCCGCCAGGGGTTGGCGGTGACGGGGTTCCACCGCAACGGGGGAAAGATCACCGCCGCGGTGACCGAGGCCGGGGAGATCGCCGCCGATGTCGTCGTGCTCGCCGCCGGGACGTGGACGGGGAAGGTGGCGGCGATGCTGGGCATCCGCCTCCCGCTCAAGCCGTACCGCGCGCAGGCGTTGGTCACGACCCCGCTCCCGCCGCAGAAGATCCCCGTGGTCCACGACGCGTCCACGGGCACGTACTTCTTCCAGGAGGAGGGCGGGGGGATCCTCGCGGGGGACGGGACGCAGGAGCGGGAGTTCGACCCGGACGCGTTCGGCACCGAGGCCGACTTCGATTTCGTGAGCGAGGTCACCGCGCGCGTGTCCTCGATGCTGCCGGCGGCGTCCGGAGCGTCGTTCGTGCGCGGCTGGGCGGGCTTGTGCGGCGCGACCCCGGACCGCGAGCCGCTCGTCGGTTTCCACCGCGAGGCGTCGAACCTGTTCATCGCGTGCGGGGACAACGGCTTCGGTTTCATGCGGTCGCCCGCGCTCGGGGAGTGCGCGGCGGCGGTGATCCGCGGGGAGACGCCGCCGATACGCCTTGACTCATTCGACGTGAACCGCTTCCGCGGCGACGAGGAATTCGCGATACACCAAGGGTACACGCTCGGGACGTGAACGACAAGTTCGTGACGTTTATCCGCGGCCGCCCCCATGCTTCCGTCGATCACCATGAAGGTCAGTCTCGTTCAAACAGGGACGATGCGGTTCGAGGGGACGACGGACGATGGGGCGAAGACGTTGTTCCACATCCCGCCGAAAGGCGAGGCCAAGGAGGCTCCGAGTCCCTTCCAACATCTCGCGCTCTCGCTCGCCGCGTGCACCGCCGCCGACGTGGCATCGCAGCTGGAGAAGATGCGGCAGCGGTACTCGCGCTTCGAGATCGAGCTCGAGTACGAACGCGCCAAGGAGCACCCGAAGGTCATGACCCGCGCGCACCTCACCTACGTGTTCCGCGGGCCGGCGATCGACGAGGAGAAGGTCACGCGAGCGATCCGGCTCTCGCAGGAGCGGTACTGTTCGATCTCCGCGATGGTGCGCCGGGCCGGGGTCGAACTCAGCGTGGCGCATCGGATTGAAGGCGAGGGGTCATGATGTCGAGCCAGCCCGGCCCCGACGAGACTCCTGTCCAAGTCGAATTCATCGACTCTCGCGTCGGGTGGGGCCTGCTCGAGGGGGGCATCACGATGGTGTTCGAGCTCTCGCAGCTTCCCGACCCTGTCTCACGCCTGGGCCAGCGTATCGCGCTGGTTCGGGTCTCGAAGTTCGAAGTGCAGTTCCCCGGTGAGTTACAAGCCAAGCCACCAGTATGGATCCTCCTCACAGCTCGCCTCAAAGGACAAGACATCATCCGGGATCTTCCCAAGTTGGGTTCTGGCGAGATAGCCGCGGTCGTGGATGCTTACGATGCCCAACTCGAACCACCATCACGGTTGTCCCTGGAGGCCATGCATGGTCTCGGCCTCGCCACCGTAAAGCGGCTTCAGCACCCGTAGGGCCCCCCCAGCCGTCCGATGCCCTGCTTCCGCTTAGGCCTTCAGGCCAATGAAGGAGGTGGGACAGAGAGCAAGGCGCACCACCCGGCGGCGCATGCGGAGCTGCGCCTCTCATGAGCATCACAGCGAGCGGATCGCCTTCGTGAGACTCCACACCTCGATGATGCCTTCGTCTCGGATCCGGTCGAAGTGCTTGTCGTTGGACACCAGGATCGCCCGCTCCTGCAGGCACGTGGCCGCGTGCAGGATGTCCGCCGGGTCCGGTGTCGTGATGAAGCGACGGCAGATCGCTCGGAAGTTCTCCGCCACACGGACGAAACGGGTCTTCGCGATCATGGCGGTGAAGATCTGGGACGCGGTCTCTGACCCGAACCCCTCCGCGTATCGCGACATCTCCTCGAGCCAGAGGTCGTTGCCGACGAGCAACAGGTCCTCCCTCCGCAAGAACTCGAGGATCAAACGCAAGGTGGCGGTCTCGCGCCGGGGGTCCTTCACGGCGGCGATGAAGACGTTCGTGTCAAGCAAGAAGGTCCGGATACCGCCGGAGGACAAGGGCCTTCATCTCCTTCCGGACCTTCCGGACCACCGCCTCGACGTCCCGTCCCGCCAGTTCTTTCTCCAGCCGGCCCACGAGGGCGTCCACGTCGATCTTCTGCAGGACGAGGCGACCATGCTCCCCCACCGCCACGAGCAGCCGCGTGCGCTCATCGATGCCTGCGGCGTCCCGGATCGCCTTGGGGATGACAATCCGTCCGGCGCGGTCGACAGACACTACCTCGGCCATGCCTTTCAGAGTGCCATACTACCACTTATACCCTGCGATGGTAGAATGCCAGAAGGCCTCTTTGCCCAGGACGTTCGATAGCCGAACTGCAGCCTCTGAACGCGCTTCTGGTGACCGCAAGTCGGTACATTCCCGGGAACGGGTTCCCGGGATACGACAGGCCTCGGCGAAACCCAAAGCCTCAAGTACCCTTCCCCAGTACGACGCCTTCGTGCGAGTGAGAGAATGGAAAGAGAGACACGAGAGGTCGTCATCCCGGGCCAGCCCCTTGAGGGGCCAGGGCTCCGTCCGGGGTCAGGGACCTACAGCGCCGGTGGCCGCATCTTCGCGGCCCTGCTAGGCATCCGCGACGACCGCGGCGGCGAGGTCAATGTCATCCCCCTCGCGGGACGCTATTTCCCCATCGTCGGCGACGCGGTGATCGGCCAGGTCATCGAGATGGGCGTCGGCCACTGGCTCCTCGACATCAACGCGCCGTACCCCGCGCCGCTCCACGCCACAGAGTCGCCGTGGGAGGTCGAGTACGGGGACACGGGGAGCTTCCTGGGCATCGGCGACCTCGTCCTCGTCGAGGTCCTCAGCGTCGACGAGAACCGGCGCGTGCAGGTCACGATGCAACGCGAGGGCCTGGAGCGCCTCGAGGGCGGGCAGCTCGTGACCGTCGCCCCCGCTAAGGTCCCCCGGCTCATCGGGAAGAAGGGGAGCATGGTCTCGACGATCAAGAACTACACGAAGTGCCGCATCTTCGTCGGGCAGAACGGGCGCGTCTGGATCGACGGCAAGCCCGAGGACGTCGCGGCCACGGTCGAGGTCATTCGGCTCATCGAGCGCTTCGCACAGGCCGTCGGCCTGACGGAGACGGTGGACCGTTACCTGGCGCACAAGTACCGAAGGAGTGGATAGAATGGGCGGAATGGAACTGGAGAAAGGGATGAAGCTGATCGACGAGAACGGGCGCCGCATCGACGGCCGACGGCCGGACGAGCTGCGGCCGATCAAGATCGAGGCCGGCGTGCTGAAGCGCGCCGAGGGCAGCGCGTACGTCGAGTGGGGGAACAACAAGGTGCTCGCGGCGGTGTACGGGCCGCGCGAGGCGCATCCCCGCCACAACCAGAAGGCGGAGCGGGCTATCGTGCAGTGCCGCTACAACATGGCGCCCTTCAGCGTCACCGACCGGAAGCGCCCGGGGCCGGACCGACGGTCCAATGAGATCTCCAAAGTCATCGCCGAGGCGTTCTCCAACGTGATCTTCCTCGAGCAGTTCCCGCGGACCGCCGTGGGCGTGTACATCGAGGTCCTGCAGGCCGACGCGGGGACCCGCTGCGCGGGGATCACCGCCGGCAGCGTCGCGCTCGCGGACGCGGGCATCCCGATGAAGGACCTCGTCGTCGCGGTCGCCTCGGGCAAGGTCGGCGGCGTCGTGTGCCTCGACCTCAACAAGGAGGAGGACAACTTCGGCGAGGCGGACGTCCCCATGGGCGTGGCGCCGCGCACCGGCGACCTCGTGCTCCTCCAGATGGACGGGCACCTCACCGCCGCCGAGTTCGACCAGGCGATGAAGTACTCCATGAACGCGGCCAACCAGATCTACGAGCTCCAGCGCGACGCCCTGCGCCGCCGCTACGCCGTCTCCCTCGAGGACCTCAAGGTCGAGATGCAACGCGAGGCCCCGCCGCCCGCGGAGGAAGAGCCGAAGTATGACGTGTACTACGACGCCCAGCCGGGGGTGCAGGAATGAGCGAGCTGGTGTCGGAGCTCCTCCGGAGCAGCATCAAGAAGGAGCTCGCCGCCGGGCGCCGCGCCGATGGACGCGCGCTCGACGAGCCGCGCCCCCTGCGGATCCAGAAGGGCCTCGTGAAGACCGCCGAGGGCAGCGCGCGCGTCTGGCTCGGGGACACCGATGTCCTGGTCGGCGTCAAGGCCGGCCTCGGCGAGCCCTACCCGGACACGCCGAACTCCGGCGTCCTCACGACCTCCGCCGAGCTCAACCAGATGGCCAGCCCGACGTTCGAGGCCGGGCCGCCGAGCGCAGAGGCCATCGAGATCGCGCGCGTCGTCGACCGCGGCATCCGTGAGTCGAAGGCGGTGGACATGGGGAAGCTGTGCATCGTCCCCGGGGAGAAGGTGTGGGTGCTCTTCATCGACATCCACGTCCTCGACTACCACGGCAACCTCTTCGACGCGGCGTCCTACGCGGCGATGGCGGCGCTCACGAGCGCGGTCCTCCCCGGCGGGAAGCTCGGCATCGACGACAAGCCCCTCCCCCTGGACCACACTCCCGTCAGCGTGACGGCGGCGAAGATCGGGAGCACGATCCTCGTCGACCCCGCCTTGGACGAGGAGGCGATCGCGGACGCGCGGCTCACCGTGACGACCGACGAGAACGGCGACATCCGTGCCATGCAGAAGGGTTTAAATGGCAGCTTCAAGTTCGATGAGGTCCAGAAGGCCATCGCCACCAGCCAACGCGTGGGGAAGGCCATCCGGGAGATCATCCTGAAATGACGCGCAGGACGAGGAAGGTCGGCCCGGTCGGTCGGTTCGCGGCGCGCTACGGCGTGCGCATCCGCCGACGCATCCAGGAGGTCGAGGTCGGGCAGCGCAAGCGCCACCCGTGCCCCCGCTGCGCCTCCGTGTCGGTCAAGCGCTCCTCCACGGGGATCTGGGAGTGCGCGCGCTGCGGCGTGCGTTTCGCCGGCGGTGCCTACCGCCCCGTCGTGACGACGTCCGTGAAGCGGGAGCTCCCCATCGTCGAGGGCGAGGAGACCGCCGCGGTGGTGAAGGAGGAGTCCTAGTGTACAAGTGCGCGGTGTGCCACGAGGCCGTGCGCTCCAACCTCGACACGGTCGGGATCCAGTGCGAGAAGTGCGGCTCGCGCGTCTTCTACAAGGAGCGCCCGAACGTGAAGAAGGTGGTGAAGTCGCGGTGAACCGGGCGACGATCACGCTCGAGGGCGACGAGGTCCCCGAGATCCGTGGGGCGCTGGCCCCCGAGGGTGGACGCGACGTCCCCCGCGCGCGCGTCTCCGTGCGCGGCGAGGCAAAGCGGTTGACGATCACCCTGGAGGCCGACGACACCAGCGCGCTGCGCGCCGCGCTGAACTCCTACCTGCGGTGGGCGGAGGTCGCCGCCGCGGTGAGCCGGGAGGCCGGCGCGTGAAGGAGATCCCCCCGCAGCTGCAGAACCAGATCGCGCAGTTCCAGCAGCTTCAGCAGCAACTGCAGACGATCGCGCTCCAGCGCCAGCAGCTCGAGATCTCCCTCCGTGAGACGACCTCGACGCTCGAGGAACTCGGGAAGGTCGGGGCCGAGACGCCGCTGTACCGGGCCACGGGCGCCCTGCTCATCCGCGTCGAGGACCGCGAGGCCGTGCGCAAGGAGCTCGAGGAGCGTTCCGAGACCCTCGGCATCCGCGTCAAGACCCTGCAGAAGCAGGAGAAGTCCTTCGCCGAGCGCTACGAGGACCTGTCGCAGAAGATCCAGGCCGCGCTGGCGGAAGAGCGCGCCGCCTGACCCCGAAAACCCTTAGTACGGGGGGACGGGTAGGACGGCATCGTGGCCGAGCCCCCTCTCACCGCCAGAAAGGTCCCGAAGGAGGACGAGGACGCCCCGACCGCGAAGGTCCTCCCGCTCCCGAAGGGAGAGATCGAGAAGGTCGAGCCCTCCCGTCCCGCGCCGCCACCGCGGACCTTCAAGGACACGCTGAAGACGTTCGTGAACTCGCTCGTCCTCACCCTGATCATCCTCTACCTCCTCAATGGCGAATTCCGCCTCACGCTCGCGGGGGGCGCCGGCGCGGTGCTCCAACCGATCATCGGGTTCGAGGGCACCCTGCCGATCGCGACGCTGCTGACCGCCGGCGTGATCACGTCCTCCATCTCGACCGCCCTGGCCCATTTCTTCACGGACTACATCAAGCAGGCGCGGATGGCGGAGCAGAACCGCGCCTTGCAGAAGCTCAGCTTCGACGCGATGCGCGCGAAGAACCCCAAGAAGGTCGAGCGCGTCGCCGAGATGCGGAAGAAGATGCAGGGGGACAACGTCGGGCAGATGTGGGCGCCGATGAAGATGATGGGCTACTCCCTCCTGATCATCGGCGTGATCTTCGTGTGGATGGGGCAGTTCGTGATCCACTCCGCGGGGACGTATGAGACCGCGGGCCGCATGTTCTTCGCGGTGCCGTGGGCCTGGCGCGTGAGCCTGTCCGGCCTCTCCTTCCTCCCGCACTACATCCTGCTCTACTCCCTCCTCGCCATCCCGTTCGGGATGGTGATGCGCCGCCTGCTGCGCTACTTCACCTTCAAGAAGCGCCTGGCGGCGATCGCCGCGCGCGAGGCCGCGGGGTCGGCATGATCGTGGCCCTGGGCGGCCCGCCGGGGAGCGGGAAGACGACGGCGGCGGAGGGCTACGCGACGACGCACGGCGCGACGCTCGTGTCCGCCGGAGCGATCTTCCGGGAGCACGCGCGGGCGCGGGGGATGTCCCTCGAGGCGTTCGGGGCGTACGCGGAGGCGCATCCCGAGGTGGACAAGGAGCTCGATGACGCGGTGATCGCCCGGGCCGTGGAGCTCTCCCGTGACGGGGATGTCGTCACCGACGGACGCCTTCAGGCCGCGCTGTTCGCCCGCCGCGGCATCCCGGCGCTGAAGGTGCTCGTCGACGCGCCGCTGGAGGTGAGGGGCCGGCGCATCGCGCAGCGCGAGTCCATCTCCGTGGAGGAGGCCCGCCGGCAGATCGTCTCCCGAGAGGCCTCGGAGCGCACGCGGTACCTCGCGCTCTACGGGGTCGAGGCCGGCGACCCCCGCCACTATGACCTCGTCCTGGACTCCTCGACGATGACCCCGGAGAAGATCGTCGCCGCCATCCGCGCGAAGGCGGTCGGATGAGCGACCTCGTGATCGTCCCGGACACGCAGGGGAAGTTCGGGATCGCGCCGGAGTCGCGTCCGATCGAGGCCCTCCTGAAGCGCGGCCTCGTGATCATCGACAAGCCGCAGGGGCCGACGTCGCACCAGGTGTCCGCGTGGGTGCGGAAGATGCTCGACCTCCCGATCGCCGGTCATGGCGGCACCCTGGACCCGCGCGTGACCGGGGTGCTTCCCGTCGCCCTCGGGGACGCGACACGCGCGCTCGACGCGCTCTTGGTCGGGGACAAGGAGTACGTGGGCGTGCTGCAGCTCCATCAGGACGTCCCGGAGGCGCGCGTGCGCGAGATGGCGAAGCGCTTCGTCGGCGAGGTCTACCAGACGCCGCCGGTGCGTTCGGCGGTGAAGCGCGAACGGCGCACCCGCCGCATCCACTCGCTCGACCTCCTCGAGTTCGATGGGCGCCTGACGCTCTTCCGGGTGCGCTGCGAGTCGGGGACCTACATCCGGACGCTCTGCAACGACCTCGGCGAGGCCCTCGGGGTCGGCGGGAACATGCTCGACCTCCGGCGCACCCGGTCGGCGGACTTCCTCGAGAAGGACGCGCACTCCATGAACGACCTCAAGGACGCGTGGCACGCGTGGAAGGACGATGGCAACGAGGCCCTGCTCCGCGCCCGCGTGCTCCCGATGGAGCGGCTCCTCACGCACCTCCCGCGCATCGTGATCAAGGACACCGCCGTCGACGCGGTCTGCCATGGGGCGAACCTGATGGTGCGGGGCCTGGTGCGCGTGGACGAGCGCATCCGCAAGGGGGACCGCGTGGCGGTGATGACGCTCGCCGGCGAGGGCGTCTCGATCGCGGAGGCCCTGCTGCCCGCGCAGGGGATGGCGGATGCGGGCTCCGGGATCGCCGCGGACACGGAACGCGTGCTCATGCTCCCGGGGACGTACCCGAAGCACTGGAAGTGAGGTCGGCCGCGCCGCGTTACACCTAGGTAGGTGTACCTCTTGGGGCCGCCCGCATGGCGGCAGTCAATTCGGTCATTCACTCCCCTCCCCCTGCAACGACCATGGCGGCGGGCGTGTTGGTACACCTAGGTGGGTGTAACTCATGCAAGCGGGATGCGGCCTCAAGGTGCGCAAGATCCGCGGACGCTGGTACGTGTACGCGTGGCAATACGAGAATGGCGGGGCGCGCAGCCGTAAGGTGGAGCGGTACGTCGGGGCAGCAAAGTCCTTGGAGACGCAGCAACGGTCGCTACGCCTCCTGATGGAGGGCGAGGAGCGGGCGAGGGCCGCGCTGGAGCGCCGGATCGAACGCTACCGGAGCGCCTTGGCACGGTTGGCGCCGTGACGTCGCACGATGGCGTTACACCTGGGCAGGTGTACCTTAGGGCACGATTGAGGCACCGACCTGGCGAGTTACACCTAGGCAGGTGTACGCAGGCATGTGACCCGGTGATGATCGCGATGGTCTGTGGCGAAGACATGACCTGTTACACCTAGGCAGGTGTACCTGATGCGGCACGCTCCGCGGGCCAAACGGTTAAGAACGGAGCCCCGCTAGGCGCGCGCGGGTGCCGAGGTCGCCTAGCCCGGTAAGGCGCCAGCCTGGAAAGCTGGTGGGCGAAAGTCCTCGGGAGTTCAAATCTCCCCCTCGGCGTCCACCTCTTAGGATCCGACGAAGCTCACCCTGGTGACCCCGCGAACCTGGATCTGGTACCCCAGAGCCCATTCGATGGTGGTATCGTACACCCCTGCGGGCATTTCCCGGAAGTGCGGGACCCACTCCCCGCTCGCGGTGAGCCAGAGCGTCCCCAAGGAGACCTCAATCCCATCGGTCAGGTCGGTCACGGCAGGCCAGACGTCAAGGCGGACTGGGACGCCGAACGCCTCCGTCCCCGCCAAGCCGAGAGTCTCGATGCCGATGCTGTATGTGCTGCCGCCCTCCGCTCCGGCCACAACCGGGACGACCATGTAGTACCTCGACCCAGGTCCGGTGATTTCCCCGGTGGCGGTGAACAGGCGACTGCCCGCGGACACCGTCCCGAGGAGAATCCGCTGGTTCTGATGGAATCCCGTTCGTGCCGCGGCACGGTAGACCCGATACTCGGACGCGCCAGGAGCGGAGGGCCAGCTCAGGGCTACATCGCCGTTCGCTCCAGCGGCGGTCGCGCTCAGCCGGGCGTCCTTTGGGTCGAAGCCAGGCCCGCCGGAATAGAGGATGTGGGCGGCAGGGAGCCCCGTGTATGTGAACAAGGACGCGGCTGGCATCGTGACGAGGAAAGCCTCCCCTTGGACTGCGGGCGCGTCCGAGGAATCCCAGGAACCGGCGTTCATCCACTCCACCGCTGTGGCTCCCATCGCGTTCCTCAGGTCTCCGGTCGTCAGGGGAGAGAATGGGTCAAGAGGCAGGGACACCGCGTTGAGTCCCTTCCGGAGTGAGACCGTGAGCCGGCCGGCGGTGTTCGTGTTCGGGCTATTCGAGGTCGCATTCACTGCCATGACGGTGTAGTAGTACTCCCCAGAAGGGCTCGCCGCTCCCAGGTGTTCCCAGGTCGTCTCCCGCCAGGTAGGGCTCCTCCCGATCGCGGCGGAAAAGTCAAGGCCATACGGAACAGACCCGCCATAGATCTCATAGTGGGAGCAGTTGCACAACATCATGTTCGGGTCCGGCGATGGGTCCCAGTTCAGGATGATATCCGGCCCGACCACGGTGGCGGTCAGGTTGGTGGGCGGGAGGAGTGGCGGGGGTTCCGGCGGCAGGCGGAGCTTCGTGACGAAACTGTCTTGGCCTCCGTAGTCTGTATCGAAGGCCCCTGGGGTGACGGGGAAGTCCGCGGAGCTCGACCAGCCGATCACATAGGCGTCCCCGGAATCGTCCAACACTACGGCCTCGGCATGTTCGGGGCCGCTCCCTCCCAAGAAGGTAGAGTTTACAAGGCTCGATCCTGTCGGATCCAATCTCGTGACGAACGCATCGGACAGGCTGCCCCCATACGTCCGGTCGTACGCCCGCCGCGTGGTCGGGAAGTCCAATGACTGGGTCCGAGCAACCACATAGACACTCCCCGCCCCGTCGACGTCCAGGGCGCCGAAATACTCTCCCAAGGTACCGCCCAGGTACGTCGCGAAGACGAGACGCCCCGCCCCAGGCTCCAGGGCGGCCACGAAGAGGTCCTCGTTCCCGTTGTAGGAACCGTCGTACGCCCCGGGTGTTGCGGGGAAGTCGTCGGACACGGTAGACCCGGCGACATACACCTTCCCCGTGTCGTCGAGGGCCAAAGAATTCGCGGCATCACCCGCACTCCCGCCGAGAAGTGTCGCGTACAGAAGAGTGGATCCGGTCGCGTCGAGTTGAGCGACGAACGCCTCGTCACTTGAGGACGTGGTGTCCACCGCTCCCGGGGTAAGCGGGAAGTCCGCCGAATAGGTGTATCCCGCCACGAATACGGTGCCGGTTCTATCGAGGGCGATGGATCGCCCCTCCTCAGTGAACGTGCCTCCCAGGTAGGTGGACCACGTGAGGTTACCCGTGTCGTTGACGACGGAGACGAACGCGTCGTAGAGGCCACCGGCGAGGTCCGTGTCGTACGCTCCGGAGGTCGCAGGGAAGTCCACCGATCCTGTGAACCCTGTCACGTAAGTGAGGCCCGACGCTTCGCCGTGGGCGATGGAATAGCCAATCTCATCATGACCTCCACCGAGGTACGTGGCCCACGTGAGGGTGTCGCCCGAGGGGCCGACCCTCGCCACGAACGCGTCGTGTGTGCTCATGCTGTCGTTGACCTCGAGGGTGCGGTCGTACGCGCCGACCGTCGTGGGGAAGTCGGTCGACTCCGTCGCTCCAACAACGTACGCGGCCCCGGTCCCGTCCACCGTGATGCCAAAGATATAGTCGTAGTAGGAGCCACCCAAGTATGTCGCGTATTCAAGGGCTGTGCCGAAAGGGTTGAGTTTCATGATGAAGGCATCGCTCGGGCCTTCGAAGCTGACGTCGAAGGCCCCTGGCGTGGTTGGGAAGACAGAGGACCATGTCGCCCCAGCGACATACGCGCTCCCCGTCCCGTCCACCGCAACGGAGAGGGCACTCTGCCCTACGCCTCCCAGGAATGTCGAGTAAATGAGAGGGTCGATGACGAGAGCGCGGCTTGGGTCAAGGTCCTTGCAAGCGAACCCAAATGATCGAGCGCCACGCGGTTCGAAGACGCAGGTGACCGTGGTATCTCCCTGGAATGAGACAGGTGGGGAGTCTGTGAAGGCGCCGACACTTGTGCGAATCTGTAAGCCCCCCGTCGCGTCGAGAAATATCTCCTCGACCCCTTCGTAAGTCCAAGTGATCATGGCTGGGTCCGTTCCCGGACGAACATGGAATTCGTACTTCGGGACCTCCTCCGCGGAGAAGATGAGGTCCACTCCGTCATAGAGACTCTCGAAGACGAGTTGATGGTAGCTTCGGACCTGCGTTGCCCATCCGGCGGGATCGCGGCCAACGAGGAAGTGGCTCCTGTGCGGCGCCTCACCCAGCCCGCGCGGCTCGACCTCATTCGCCCCTTCGAACGCAAGTCGGATCAGCGCCCCCTCGTGGGGCCCCCTCCTCTCGACGTGCGCCCCATCCTCCCTGAGATTCGACGCATCGGCATCCGCGGGGCCGGTGAGGCTGAAGAGCACCGCGCTCTTGGCGAAGCCGATGGAGAGCCCATCGCCAGGGAGGTAGTATCGAATGTCGACGTTCCCGACTTGGCCCTTGTTTTCTAAGAAGGACTCGCGTCCGAGATGAACCATTTGCTCGGAACGTAAAGCGACGGCGGGGAGGGCGCGGTCCAACGGGGTCGACCACCCGGTCGCTAGGAGTGCACCCACTAGCAAACCCGCAATAGGCAGGTGATAGCGGAAGCCCAATCCTCTCCTCTCCGGTCTCCAATGGCGCGCCACCTCTTGAGTTCTCTGGTCAGGACGCGGAATTGTAGCGCCGCTAGGGTGTCCGCAGCCGCTTCTTGAGATCGTCGATCGCGCGCTGGGGCGTCGGGTCCACGCCTCGGCGCACGGCCAGGTACAGCGAGGTGAAGTCGGCGAGCTGGATGCCCGCAAGGACCCGGGCGATGGTCGAGGCCCCCGGAAGATCGACGCTTACGACGGGTCTCCGCTGCGCGACGATCTCGGCGGTGATGTCGAAACGCCGCCGCATCGCCGCCGTCTCGCTGTCATGACGCAGGAACACGGGCAACACGTCGCCAGGGGCCTCCGACCAGGAGACGATCTCGTTGTGGTCCGCCTCCGGCATCTCGCTCGCCCACGCGAGGACCTTCGCGTTCTCGTGCAGCTGGGCCGCCCAGCGCTTCGCGACGGGCATCAGGGTCGCGTCGGCCACGAAGGCGACCGGCCGCCCTTCCATCGCCGCCGCCAACGACTTCGCCTTGTTCCGGGGCGCATCCATCGTCGCGACGAGGGAGGCGCGCTGGGCCTCGAGCTCCCCGATCGACAGGGCGAGCTCCTCCTGCATCGGAGGCCCGACCAGGGGTCCGAAGGGACCCAGGAGGAGACCCAGCGCCGCGCGCGCCTGGACCTTCCTCGGGATCACCGCGAGAGGAAGGCCGCGTTCCACCGCCAGCGTCTGCAACCGTCCGCCCGTGGTCACCGCCACCCCTTTGAGCCCGCGGTCGAGCGCGGCGGTGAACGCCGCCAGCGTCTCCTCCGTCTCCCCGGAGAACGACACCGCGGCGGCGAGCGTGTACGGCGGGAGGCTCTCGGGCAACGCGTAGTCGCGGAGCGTTGTTACCCCGAGGTGCGGCCGGCACCAGGACCCGACGATGTCGCCGACGATGCCGGAGGCCCCCATGCCGCAGACGAGGACATGCGTCTGTCCGTACGGGCTCGGCGCCCTCGACGGCGAAAAGGCCTTCGTCCCGATCGCCATGCCTTCGCGCAACTGCTCGGGGAGCGAGGCGACGGCGTCGTACATCCCGCTCGTGTCCAGGCGCGCTATCTCCGCTTCCAGGCTCACAGCGGGTGGAACCCGAGGGGGTGCATAAGGCGTTGGCCAGGCGGTAATGAGCGTGCCGTAACCAAATTCCAAGTAGTTACAAGAGGTTGAAATACCCTCCCGGGGCTCGGACGGCGCGATGACCTCGATGGTCCCGAAGGCCCTGGACGCCCTGCGCTCCGGACGCTTCATCCTCATCTACGATGCGGACGGCCGCGAGGAGGAGGTGGACCTCACGATCGCCAGCGAGCGGGTCACCGCCGACGCCGTGCGGACGCTCCGGCGTGACGCTGGCGGGCTCATCTGCACGACCTTCAACGGCCGGCTGGACGAGAAGCTCCACCTGCCGTACCTCGAGGAACTCCTGGAGGACGCCGCCGTTCGGTTCCCCGCGCTGCGCACGATGGGCGGGGGCGACATCCGCTACGACCGCCATTCCGCCTTCTCCGTCTGGGTGAACCACCGCGCGACGTTCACGGGGATCACGGACGACGACCGCGCGCTCACGATCACGAAGTTCGCCGCCTTCGCGGCCCGCGCGCTCGCCACGGAGAACGGCTGGGCGGCCTCCGCCTTCGGCGAGGAGTTCCGCGCCCCCGGACACGTCCCGCTCCTGAAGGCCGCTCCGGGCCTGCTCGCGGAACGCCGCGGACACACGGAGCTCGCGACGGCGCTCGTGACGATGGCGGGGCTCACGCCGAGCGCGACGATCTGCGAGATGCTCGGGGACGACGGCCGCGCGCGCACGAAATCGGACGCCAAGGGTTATGCGGAGGACCGGGCTCTCGTCTTCCTCGAAGGGTCTGAGATCCTCGAGGCCTGGCGAGCATGGTCCGCGTGATGGCCACCGGGGTGTTCGACCTCCTCCACCCGGGGCATGTGCATTACCTCACGGAGGCCCGACGGCTCGGCGATGAACTCGTCGTCATCGTCGCGCGCGACTCGACGGCGCGTCGCTTCAAGCACGAGCCCATCCTCCGCGAAGAGGACCGCCGGCAGATGGTGGCGGCGCTCAAGCCCGTGGATGAGGCGCGCCTGGGCAACGAGGGCAGCATCTACGACATCCTCACGGAGGTCCGCCCGGACGTCATCGCGCTCGGCTACGACCAGGCGCACGACGAGGCGCGCATCCTGGAGGAGTGCCGCGCCCGCGGACTCGTGCACACCCGCGTCGTCCGGTGCCCGCGCTTCGAGGGCGATCTCGACGGCACCCGAAGGATTATCAACCGCGTGGGCGAGTACCTCGCCCTCCAGGGGAGACTCCAGGAGTTCGAGGGCAAGGCGAAGGAGCCGAAGGCATGAAGCGCATCGGGGTCGTCGACACGACGTTCGCTCGGTTCGACATGGGGGCCGCCGCCGTCGGCCAGCTCAAGCGCCTCAAAAAGGCGAGCGAGAAGATGCGCGTGAAGCGCGTCGTCGTCCCGGGGATCAAGGACCTCGCCGTCGCGGCGAAGGTGTTGTTGGACGAGGGGTTCGACATCGTCCTTGCCTGCGGCATGGTCGGCTCCGAGCCGATCGACGAGCAGTGCGCCTTCGTTGCGGACCTGGGGCTGCAGCAGGCGCAGGTCCTCGCGGGCCGGCCGATCCTCGGCGTCTTCGTGTACGAACGGGAGGCGCGCGACGAGCAGCAGCTTGCGTGGCTCATGGAGCGGCGCACGGAGGAGCACGCGACGAACGCGTACAACCTCCTCTACCACCCCGACGTCCTCCTCCGCCAGGCCGGGACGGGACAGCGCCAGGGCTTCCCGGACGCGGGACCGATCCGGGTGAAGCGGTGAGGCTCGCCATCGTCGTGGCCCGGTTCAATGCGGAGCTCACGGGGCAGATGCGCGAGCTGGCGGTGAACCGCGCGGTGCTGCGCGGTGCCGAGGTCGTCGCCCTCCTCGAGGTCCCGGGCACGATGGAGATCCCGCTGGCCCTCAGCCGGATCCTGCAACGCGCCGACGTCGATGCCGCCGTCGTCCTCGGGGCGGTCGTGCAGGGGGAGACGCGTCACGACGAGGTCATCGTGCACGCCGTGGCGGCGGAGGTCGCTCGCCTGTCGGTGGCGCATGACAAGCCGGTGGGCTTCGGGATCACGGGGCCGGGGATGACCTGGGAGCAGGCGGAGGCGCGCGTGGACTACGCGGAGCGGGCGGTCGATGCCGCGCTCGGGCTGCACGCCGCGCTGAACGACTGAGCCGCGAGGCTATATCTACCCCCGGCGGCTTCTCGCCCTGAGCGCCTGGGTCGTACACGATGGCCGACATCCCCGCCATTGAGCGCCTGCTCAAGGAGATCGAGGGCACCGAGGGTGTCCAGCACGCCCTCCTCGTGGGCCGTTCCGGATTCCACATCGCCGGCCGCCTCCCGGAGGACGTGAACAACGAGACGTTCATCGCCATGTTCGCGATCCTCCTCGGCGCCGCGACAGAGGCCGCGGACACGCTGCGCGAGACCCTCGAGTCCGTCGTGATCACCACCGCGAGTTCGCGCGTCGTCGTCGTCGAGGACGGCCCGAAGGCCCTCTTCGTGCTGCGCGTGATGAAGACCGCGGACGTCGAGAAGATCCGCGCGCGCGTCGCGACGTTCACCGCCAAGATGGCGGAGCTGCTCTAGATCCGGCGGAATCCGCGGACCATCCATTCCCCGACGGCCTTGGGCACGTAGCGCAGGGTCCCGGACGCCATGCGGTCCTTCCCCTCGGCCCGCGTCGTTCGCCGTGCGATCTGATCGAGCAACCCGCCCTCCGTCGCCGTGTCCTCGAGGACCGTGACGGCGCCGCCGACCTCGTCGAGGAAGTGCGCGTCGCTCCCTCCGGTCGCCCCGACCCTCTGCCGCGACGCCAGCGCCCGCGCGCGCGCGTTCCCCCCGCGCAGGGTCCGCGCGTTCTGCACCTCGTACGCCGCGAAGCCGCCGAGGAGCGTCTGCGCCTCGCCAAGCCCCGACCAGAACCGGTAGGGGTGCGCCGCCACCGCGACACCGCCGAGAGCGACGACGTGCTCCACGGTCTCTTCGGTGGGGAGGCCGCGCGGCACCGCGTCCCGCACCCCGAAGGCGAGGACATGGCCGTCCGCCGCGGAGATCTCGAGGCCGCGGACGACGAGGAAATCCTTCAGGCTCCGCGCGTACTCGTACGCCGCCTTCGCCCCGCCGAGGCTGTTGTGGTCCGTCACCGCCAACCCCTGCAGGCCGACCTGGCGCGCGCGTCGCACCAGGTCCTCCGGCTCGAGGCGGGAATCCGGGGAGAAACGGGAGTGGCTGTGGAGGTCCACGCGCATGTCCGTGTGCCCTATGGTAGTGACCTTTAAGACCCTCACCGACTTCGCGCCCCCCGGAGAAGCGCCGGATGCCGGCCCTGGGCTACAGCTACCGCCGCCTGGTGAACCTGCTCGGCCCCGAGCGCGTCGCCCGCGGCACGATGGAGCGGCTCATCCACTCGCACGACTTCGCCTCCGTCCCCAAGCCCGCCTATGTGAACTTCGGCCTCGTGCCCGACTTCGTCGTCCTCCCGAAGACCCCGGAGGAGGTCTCTCGGATCGTGCAGTACTCCATCGAGTCGGAGCTCCCGATCGTCCCGCGCGGCGGGGCGACGGGGTTCTACGGCGGCGGGGTGCCCGCACGCGGCGGCATCCTCGTCGACTTCCGGCAGATGCGGCGGATCGCGAAGCCGGACATGGCGACGCGCACGGTCACCGCCGAGGCCGGCGCCACCTGGGCCGAGCTCTACGACGTCGCGTGGCGCGCGGGCCTGTACCTCCCCTATCAGCCGAACCTCGCCCCGGCGTCCACGGTCGGCGGCTTCCTGAACTCCGGGATCGCCGGCGTGGGCTCCTACAAGTACGGGAGCGCGCGGGAGAACCTCGTCTCCTGCGACCTCGTCCTCGAGGACGGCAGCTTCCTGCGGAGCGGGATGGAGAAGCTCGATGTGGGCACAGCCTTCGCGAACCTCTCGCCTTTCGTCGTGGGATCCGAGGGGACGCTCTTCCTCGTCACGAAGGCCACCCTCCGCCTCTATCCGAAGCCGGAGGAGATCCGCCCGGTGGCCTACACGTTCCCCGCCATCGACGGCGCGCGCGTCGCGGTGCGGGCCCTCGTGGACTCGGACATCGTGCCGAACCACGTCGCCCTCATGGACGAGACGCACCTCCAGTGGCTGAAGGCGCTCGACGGGCGCGGCCCGGGCAAGTTGGCGGTGATGAGCGCGGCCCTCGACGGCCCGAAGGACGAGGTCATCGACGACGAGAAGGCGCTCGACGCGCTCGTCGCGGAGTCGGGCGGGACGAAGCTCCCCCTCGACGAGGCGAAGGACTGGTGGAAGGCGCGCTTCTACCAGTACCCGACGCGGCGCCTCGCGAACGGCCTCGTCGTCACGGAGGCGATCGTCCCGACGCACCGCCTCGGCGACGTCATCGCCGGCGTACGGCACATCTCCGACCGCATGAAGATCCAGACGGCGATGCACCTCTCCCTGGTGGACCGGGGGTCCGCCCTCGTCCGCCCCTACTTCCTCGTCGACGAGACGAGCCCGTTCCTCCCGCTGCGCCTCGGCTTCGTGAAGCGCTTCGCAGACCTCGCCCTGGACGTCCGCGGGCACCCGCTCGGCTCCGGCCTCTTCCTCGTGTTCAACATGACGAAGATGCACGGGGTCAACCACCGCAAGATGAAGTACCTGAAGCGCGCGCTCGACCCGCGCAACGGGATCAACCCGGGCAAGACGGTGGAGATGTGGGCGAAGCAGGACCTTCCCCTCCTGGGGCCGCTGAAGATGCCGACGGAGGTCGTGCGCGGCGGGCTCGAGGTGGCGGCGAGCCTGCGACGGCTCTCCCCCTTCCGCGACGACCACATCAAGCGGCGCCTCGGGGGGCGGTAGATGGCGTTCCTCCGTGACATGCGGTTCATGCGCGAGGTCACCGCGCTCCCCGCGATGGCCGACACGCTGCGCGAGTCCGTCGTCCGCGGCGTGTTCCTCCGGGAGGAGCGCGCGATCCCCAAGGACGTCGTCCGCGTCCTCACCGCCGCTCCGCATCTCACCGCCACCGTGGACAACGAGCTGGAGATCCGCAAGATCATCCGCATCCTGAACGGCGAGGAGGGCACGCAGGCCTTCGGCCCGCTCGTCCCGGGGATGCCGGTCTCGCCGGAGGACATGCACTACTTCCGTCGCATGCTCGGGGTGCAGTGGGAGTCGCGGGCCGGCGTCGGGGGGAAGGCCTCCCTGTGGACCACGACGGAGCGGCTCGTCCCGTTGCAGGGCGGCGTGCAGATCGACCTGTCGAAGCTGCGGACGGTCGAGATCGACGGCGTCACCTACACCGCGCAGGTCCAGTCCGGGGCGACCTGGAAGGAGGCGTACGAGCGCGCGCGGGCGAAGGGCATGTGGCTCTCCCTCTACCCGGTCGTGCCGCTCGACTTCGCGTTCGGCGACACCCTGTACGGGGACGCGCGGCTGGTCTCGTTCCGCGGCGACTTCGACGACGCCGTGAACTCCGTGCGCGTCGTGAACGCGGAGGGCGTGCAGGTCACCCACGGCTTCACCCGCGTCCCGAACCACGCGACGGCGTACGACCTCCGGTACCTGGCGACGATGCTCGGCGGGGACGTCGGCGTGGTCACCGCCATCTCGGTCCGCCTCGAGGCGCGGCCGAAGGTCGTGAAGAACCTCGCGTACGGCTTCGCGGACGCGGCGGCGATGGGCGTTGCTCTGGAGAAACTGCTGTCCTCGGGCCGCCGGTGCCTCTGGATCAACGCCTTCGACGACCGGGCGTGGGCGATGCTGCACCCGGGGAACCCGGCCGGTCCGTTCGTCCTCGAGGTCGGGCTCGGCGGGCGCGAGTCGCTCGTGGCGATCCGCGAGAAGGCGGTGGACGCGCTGATGGCGGGCAACCAGGCGAAGGCCGAGGTCCCCTCGCACCTGGACGCGCCGATCGAGGCCTACCGGAAGACCGCCGTGTCGGTCGGCAAGAAGCTCTTCCCTGGTGAACTCCTCTCCAGTCCGCGGCACGTGCCGAAGCTGGCGGTGGCGGTGAAGGAGATGGCGGGGTCTCGGGGCCTGCGCGGCGGCTTCTTCGCCGCGGCGACGGCGCAGCACCAGGTCTCCCTCTTCCCGTTCTTCGAGGCCCCGAAGGAGCTGCCGCGGGTCTACGACCTCTCCCGCGCGCTCTGGGACCTGGCGAAGCCGCTCGGCGGCGAGGTGCAACTCGTCTCTCCCCTCGCGCACTTCTGGAGCGGCGACAAGGACCTGGCGAGACGCGTCGAGATCCTGGAGAAGGCGGACGCGGTCCTGGACCAGCCGAACGTCCTCGAGCCGCCGGCGATCCTCACGAAGCCGAAGATGTTCTTCGCGCCGGAATAGGTCCTCAGCCGGTGTAGTGTCACACCGCCGACGGTCGCCGACCCCGTTCCGGGGGTCCCGACTAGGTGGCCTTCGAGGCGCTCTGGAAGGGTGCCCAGAACTTCGAGTTGAAGCAGGGAGAGCAGTACGCTTTGTCCCCCAGGCTGAACCAGTTCCCCAGCGGTTTCCCGCAGTTGTCGCACTTGGTCGGATCCGGAATCGGCGGTCCGGACGGTTCTGTGGCCTTCGGTTTCTTCGCTGGCATCTCTTTCCTCGCTGGTCGACAGGCACAGCACCCCTATTCAATCTGCCGACCGCTCCCGAGTCCTCCACCCCGCCCGCGGGAGCGCGGGTATCGGCCGACTCACCCTGGCGCCGATCCCGAGCATGCCCTCGGTCCGCGTCCGGCTCATGGGAAGGGCTTTGAGCCAGACCCCGTGTTCCCGGCGAGATGGCCAGGACGACTTACGACGCGATCGCTCCCTACTACGACCTGATCCAATCCAAGAAGGACTACGCCGGGGAATGCCGTTTCTTGGAGCATCTGATCCGCCGCTTCCTGAACGGGCCCCGCAAGGACCTGCTTGATGTGGGTTGCGGGACGGCCAGTCACGCTCTCCTCCTCGCCAAGCGAGGCTACCGGGTGACCGCCGTCGACCAGTCCCCCGGGATGCTGGACCAGGGTCGGAAGAAGGCGGGGACTCGCCAGCCCGGACTTCGTCTCCTCCAGGCAGACCTGCGGCGCATGGCCCTGGGGGTCCGGTTCGATGCCGCCTACTCCATGGACGGCCCCGTTCTTTCCCTGCTCACCGCGCGCGACCTCCTTCAACACTTCAGGACGATTCGGGACCACCTGAGGCCCGGGGGATTGTTCGTCTTCGACTTCTCCCGCGCGACCGTGCCCCGAGGGAGAAGCCGAGGCTGGAGCGTACACCGGGCGTCGTCTTACGAGATCCTGGAACTCTATGAGGTGTCTCCCGGCCCAGGCCGCGGCCGCTATTGCGTCACGGACCTCCTCCTGGTGCACAAAGGGTCGCGCGTCCTCGACCGGGTCAAGGTCGTGCTGGAACACCGCGCCGTCCCGATCCCCTCTCTCCGGAGTCTCTTGACACGGGCAGGCTTCCGCGTGGTCGGTTTCTACTCGACCGGCGACAGCCCTTTCGAACTGAACCGGTTGCGGCGTGAGGACGACTATCCACTTGCGATCGCTAAGACTCCCGGCTGAGTCCACGACGGAGCAGGGGAGGCGGGTCTACAGCTGCGGCACGCCACAGCGCGGGCAGATGGCCTGACCCTTCTCTAGAGGACCGCTACACGCCAGACACGCCGCGATGCTGACCTTGATCGGGACGACCGAGGTCACGAGCCCGCTGGCGAACCCGGCCACCGCCAATGCCCAGTTGTGCGTGATGATGCCCTCGATCCCGATGGCGACGAGGACGACGCCGACGAACTTGAGCGCAACGATGAGGCGCTGCGCCTTCGGCAGCTTCCGCAGCATCATGATCTCCTGCTTGTAGGAGATGCGCTTCTTCCGCACCTTCTGCGCGGTCACCACGGTCACGTTCGCATCCACGCTACTTCTCCTCCTTGGCCTTCTTCTTTGGCGACTTCTTCTCCTCGGGTGGCTGGGGGAGTTCCTCTTCTGTCGGAGGGAGTGGAGCAGTGGGTTTTGGCGGTGATGGTTCTGCGGGTTTCACCGCCGGAGGAGGCGGTGGTGGCGGGGGAGTTTCGGCCTTCGGGGGCGGTGATGTCGCGGCCGACTTTGGCGGTGACGGCTCTGCTGGTTTCACCGCCGGCGGCGGCGCCGGGGCTGGCGGCGTCCCCGTCGCTGCGGTTGGCGGCGAAACTTCGGCAGGCTTCGCAACCGGTACTGGAGCGGCCTTCGGCTTGAAGGCTGCGCTGATGCGATGCGTCACGCGGTCCGCGTCCGTCCTTGGCTCGAAGCGCGACGCCTCCACGGGGGGCCGTGGGGCCCCGGGCTTTGGCGGCTGCAGGAACGGCGGCATGTCGGGGACCTGGGCCCCGGCGACCTGGGTGAGTCGCCCGTCCTTGACCTCGTAGCCCTCTTGCGGGATCATCGTGATGGCGTCGACAGGGCAGGCGATCGCGCACTTCTCGCAGCCGACGCAGTTCTCCTCGATGATCACTGCCTTCCGCGAGGTGTACGAGTACTCCGGGAGCGAGAACTTCCGCTCGACCATGTCGATCGACTCGAAGGCACAGTTGTCGAAGCAGTGCGTGCAGCCCATGCACACGTTGTCCGTGACCACCGCCAGCGCGCCCTTGCCGCGGATGAACTCCTGCGCCCTCAGGCGGAAGAAGCTCTTGTAGGACGCCTTCGCCAGTTCGAGGGACTTCAGACGGGCCTGCTGCCAGTAGTCGAGCGTCACCGCCACCGTCGGCGGAGCGGACACGGGAGACGCCGCCGCGGCCGCCATCTCAGCTGCCCCCGGAGGCCTTCCGCCGCGGGTCCACCGCCACGGGGAGGACGGACGGCGCGGCGCCGACCTCGGACCCCTCGAGGCGCTCCGCGAGGAAGTGCGTGATGTCGAGGACGCGGAACTTGTATCGCTCGCCGCCGGGCTTCCACGAGTTCTCGTGGTGCATGCAGCCGAAGTGCGTGAGGCACTTGGGGCAGGCGGTGAGCAGGTAGTCCACCTCGAGCTCCGCGGCCTCCTTCATCCGGAGGTCCGTGATGCCCTTCGTCTTGTCGTTGCAGTACATCATCTGCGCGACGCCGCAGCACTGTGCGTCCGCGCGGAAGGTCTTCAGCTCGACGAGATCCGCGTTGTCGACGCGCTGGATGAGGTCCCGGGGCTCGTCGTAGATCGGGTCCACGGGCATCTGGCGCCCAGAGCGGCACGGGTCCTGGAACGCGACGCGGATCCGCTTCCCGTCCTTGCTCGGCGGCACGCGAAGGCCCCGCTCGTAGAGGACCTGCGTGATGTGCTTCACCGCCACGCCCTCGAGCTTGTAGTCGAGCTTGAAGGTCCGGTAGCCCTCGGCGCAGGAGACGACGATCGTCTTCACGCCGAGCATCTTGATGACGCGCGTGTTGTGGTCGCGCATCTTCTGGAAGACGTCGACCTTGCCCTGCCAGAGCTGGTCGTGCCCGCAACACTTCATGAAGGAGCGGTCGAGGATCGTCGGCTCGATCCCGACGGCCTTCAGGAGCTTCACGGAGGAGTCGAAGATGATGCCGTGGTCCGTCTCGCCGAAGTTGAGGTGCGAGAACTGCATCTCCTGGTCGTAGTAGTCGATGCAGCCCGGGTAGTACGCGAACTCCGCGGGATGCTCGACCTTGATCTCCGGCATCTTCGTGTCCTCGGCCTCGGCGTCGAGGAGGCGGAAGAGGATCGGATGGGGGATCGATCGCGCGGGGCCGTAGACCGGGTCAATCATGGGTATGCGCACCCCCCGCCGGCTTCTGCCCCAGTGCCTTCGCGCGCTCCTCGAGGATGTAGTCGGAGTACTTGATCTCCAGCGGGCACACCGCCGAGCACGCGTCGCACGCGAGGCAGGTCCACAGCGGCACGCCATCGTGCTGTTTCTTGAATGTGTTGTAGACGAGGTTCAGCCCGCCGAGCGCGTCGTCCTCGACCTTCGTCACCGGGCAGGCCGTGTGGCACTTCCCGCACTGATAGCACTCGTTCAGCAGGTACTCGTATGCGGAGTACGGCTCGCGCAGGCCGACCGCGGCGGTGAGCACCGCGAAGATCGTCCCGCCGTAGAGGATGTGCATGCTCGGCATCGTCTGGAACAGGATGTACCGGAAGGTCAGCGGCTGCGTGTCCGCGATGAACTTCCCCACCGCCAGGAGGACGATGATCCAGAGGACGAAGAACGGCAGCAGGAGCGCCTTCGCCCGACGCTCGTCGAGGAACGCGACGGCGTAGAACGTCACCGCCACGACGGCGATCATCATGAGGACGACGAAGGCGAGGCCCTGGACCTCCGGACGCCCCAGCGTCGCGAGATGGTCGCCGAACGAGCGCCCGGCGTCGAGCGGTTGGAGGAGGAAGAGGTCGAGGCTCTGCAGCATGAGCAGGAAGAACACGACTCCGATAGGAATGACCCGCCACCAGTACATCTCCCGATAACCGAGACGCCTCAGCCCCACGTACGAGGCCACGCCGACGTAGAGCGGCGGGATCACGAAGAACCACTTCAGCGTGTCGTCGCCCCCGATGAAGGGCCAGCGCTCGATGACCAGGTTGTTGATCGCGTAGAACGAGGAGCAGAACACCCAGGCGATGAGGTACAGGCCGAGGGCGGAGCGGAGGGGGGCCTTCGCCGGGCGCTCCTCGCGGCCCCGGTCCAGGAAGGGGAGGACGAACAGGGGCGCCACCGGGAGGGCCGTCAGGTTGTCCCCCCAGAACGCGGCGTCCACGTTGACCGGCCCGAGCAAGGGCGCGAGGCCGAACGGCGCCGGGATCTGGCCCTGCGGGAAGATCTCGGCGACCTTCAGCAGGCCCCAGGAGAACAGGAGGTACCAGTCCGGGACGATGAACGGCTGCACGGTCGGGTTCTTCGCCGGGCCGACGGGCGGGGTGATCGCCGCGGAGAGGAAGAACAGGATGCTCGTCATGAGCATGATGATCACGAGGTCGCGGAACACCTCGTGCGGCCAGAACGGGGTGCCGGCCTGGCGGTCCGTGCGGTCCGGGCCGTACTGCCGGGGGAACCCCGGCCGGTCCTCGAAGACCTTCTGGCGGACGAGCTCGATCTCCATGGCCCGACCCTCAGTGCGGCTCGCCCACGCCTTGCACCCAGACGAGCGCCATGTGCACGATCATCAGCAGCGTCGCGATGAGCGGGAGGACGAAGACGTGGATCCAGTACATGCGGATGATGTAGTTGGCGGTGAGCACGTCCGTCCCCGAGAAGATGAGGTTCGCGAGGAACTCGCCGAGCCATGGCGGACCCGGCGAGGCCTTCGCCATGTTGATGCCGATCGTGGCTGCGCCGCCACTCAGATCGTTCGCCGGCAGGAGGTACCCGGAGTACCCGAAGAGGAGCGTCATCAGGAGGAGGATCACGCCGATGAGCCAGTTGAGCTCGCGGGGCTTCTTGTAGGCCCCGGTGAAGTAGACCCGGCACATGTGGAGGAAGACGGCGGCGATCATCATGTGCGCCGACCAGTGGTGCATGCCGCGGATGATGAAGCCGAAGGGGATGGGCGCCCCGGGACAGTCGGAGTCGCCGTTGATGCACGCGACCGATTCCTTGGCGGCGTTGGTCGGCAGGCCCGCCAGCGTGAAGAAGTCCGACCCGTCGGGGATGTAGTAGAACCCGAGGATGATCCCCGTGATCACGGTCACGAGGAACGCGACGAAGGAGATGCCGCCGAGGCAGTAGAGAGGGTACCAGTACCAGATCGTCTTCAGCTCGTACTTCTCCGTGTGCGAGCGAGGCAGTTGACGCTGGACGGTATCGAGCGACTGCCGCCCGAGGTCGGCCCACGGCACGGTGGGGAAGCGCTCCTTGATCCAGCCGAAGAGGAATCGGTTCGTGCGGCCGATCGGGTCCTGGGGCTTGAGGGTCACCATGGGTTCACCGGCAGTAGGCGCTGTACCATTTGGCGTTCGCAGGCAGGTAGTCGCCGACGATCTTCGTCCCCTCCACACGGATGGGGATGGCGGGGAGGGCGCGCGACGCGGGACCGTGGACGAACCGCGCCCCCACGTATGCCGTCTTGTTGGGATGGACGCTGTCGACGAGGGTCATGGGGTCGTACTGGGAGTTGTGGCACTGGCACCAGATGGGGTCCTGGCCGTAGAGCAGCGTCTTCGGGTTCGTGCGATAGTCCCGATAGGCCGAGGGGACCGCCTTCACGTGCCACCCGGGGTTGCAGCAGAGGTGGACGCAGCGGTCGTACAGGGCGACGATGACCGAGGCGGGGTGGTCGCCGATGGGATCGACCTTGACGACCCCGGTGAACTCGTCGGGGGCCTTGAAGCGGTCGGCGGGGAGGCGGATGAGGAGCGCGGTCATCCCGGACCCGGGCAGCCAGGCCCCCGTCTCATCGAACACCCCCCTCCACACCGCCGCCATCCCGCGGAACACCGGGTCCATGGGGTTGCTGTTGAACGTCCCGGCCGGGATGCCTGGAATCTCCTTCTCCGTGAAGTGGGTGAGGGCGACTTCCTGGCCCGCGAGGGGGTTCCACCAGATCGTCTCCCCTGGCCCGCCCTCGCCGGCGGCGTACACGAAGGTCTCCCGGATCTCCCCCCGGAACGTCAGCGGAGGCGGCAGGAGCATCTTCCCGGACACGACCGCCGAGGCGGTTGCGAGGCCGGCCCCCGCGAGGGCCAACGACTTCAGCAGCCGGCGGCGGGTGATGCCGCCCGTCTCGGTCTCGTCCTCGCCGTAGCCCATTAGCGGATCGCCCTCCGGAACACGACCTTCGGCCGGCGCTTCTTGTGGATGAGCTCGTCCGGCATGTACACGCGGCGGTAGACGTCGATGAGGACGGCGAGGAGGAGGAAGATCAGCGCCATCCATACGGCCAGGATGACCTGGTCGAAGTCCAGGAAGAACCCGAAGATCGTTAGGGCAGAGAAGAGGCCGATGAGGACGACCAGACCGAGGACCGCGAAGAACGCGGCGAGGGACCCCTCCGGAGGGTCGGTCCGGATCACGTCGGTCATGGCAGCCCCTTCCGCACGTGCTCGGTGTGGTCGCGGTAGTGGCGGCTCTGGCCCTTGATGATCCAGTAGGAGATGACCGTGAGGAGGATCGTCGCGAGGATCCCGATCACCCCGATCCAGTACGCGCGGAGGAACACGCCGAGCTCCCGTCCCTCGGCGGCGGTGGTCGTCGCGGCGCCACCGATCACGATGCTCCCCACCATCTTGTCCCCCTTGTGCGGGAAGCAGTAGAACTCGATCCCCTTCGTGTCCTCCTGGGCGGCGGTGTCGATGGTCCGCCCGCCGTACTCGATCTTCGTCGTGTCGAGGACGACTAGGCTGAACTGGACCCTGTCGTTCGCGTTCAGCGGGAACTCGAGGATGGGTGGACGTCCTGCCTTCGGGTTGATCGAGAACGTGTGCGCGGTGAGGGTGGGGTCGACGTTCACCACCGTGATGTTGAGCCGCGTGTTCTTCTGGCCGACGATGATCTTGTCCGGGACGAAGCGGAAGTGCAGGTTCCCCGCCTCGGTGACGCTCGTCACGTTCAGGCGCACGAACACCTCGGGCATCCCACCGCTCGTGTCGGCGATGAGCTGGAGGCGGCCGTTAATGGAGGCGTTCGTGGCGGTGTAGTACGTGACGTTCCCCGCCGCGACCTTGTGGCTCACCCCGTCCACGATCAACGTGTTCGCGTCCTGGAAGGTGAGGTTGACCTCGCCGCCCACGCCGGCGGGGAGAGCCACGTTCGCCGCCAAGCCTGAGGGCACCGCGTCAATCGTGAAGGTGTGGTTGATCGTGTCCGTATTGAGCAGGGTCAGGTGGGCAGGCGTGCCCGTGTTGGGGAGGAGGATGAGGTCGGGCGCGAACCGCGCCCCGCCCGGGGCCGGGACGATGGCGACGGTGATCTCGAGACGCTCGCCCACCGCACGGGGCGGTACGAGGAACGACAATCCGAGGACCAGGAAGGTGGCCACGAGCACGAAATAGCGCTTCCGCCGGCTCGCCATGTAGACCCCCTCGGCCAAGGACCACCGAGGCGGCCGTGCTAACCGCGGTCGCTATAAATACGTTATGAACAGGCGCCGGCCCTCCCGTGAAACCTCGGCGGCGTACGCCGGAGCCGCCCTGTGGTAAGGGAGGTTCCCTCCTGTCTGGAAACGTTTAAGTGGGCCACGGGGTTGCGCGCGCCGATTCCCGATGGCGAAGGCGGAAACGCTCCAGAGGATCCGAGAGGCGGAGGCGCAGGTCCGCACCCTTCGCGCGCAAGCGGAGGAGGAATCCGAGCGCATCGTTCGTGGGGCGAGGGGGGAGGCCCTGGAACTCCGGGAACAGATGCGGAAGCAGGCCGAGGCCCGGTACGAGGCCCTCCTGCACGGTGCGGAAGCGGAGATCGAGAAGCAGCGGCGGGGCATCCTCGACGCCGGGGCGAAGGAGGCCGCGGCCCTGAAGGGCAAGGCGACCGCCAACGTCGGCAAGGCGACGCAGCTCGTCCTCGAGCGGTTCAAGGGTGCCGCGGATGCTGCGACCTGAGCGGATGCGTCGGGTCCTCGTCGTGGGCCCGCGCGACTCCCTGGAAGCGGCGATCGAGAAGCTCCACGCCCTCCAGGCCGTCCACCTCCTCGATTACCACGAGACCGACGAGGGCTTCGAACTCGGCAAGCCGCTGGCGCGTGCCTCAGAACTCTCCGAGAACCTCGTCAAGCTGCGCTCGATGGCGAGCACGCTGAAGGTCGCCGCCGATCCAGAGGTCTCTCCAGAAGCCCCTGCGGACCTTCGCGCCCGCATCCTCGCGCTCGAGGTCAACCTGCAGGAGGAGGACGGGAGCCGGAAGAACATGGAGGCCCTCGTGTCCGACCTCGACCGGAAGATCGAGGAGCGCCGCCCCTTCGCCGCCCTCCCGCTCCCCTTCGAGTCCTACCAACCGTACGACAACGTCGCCGTGGTCGTCGGACGCTACGAGAAGGACCTCACCGGCCTGGAAGCGGTCGCGCCCCAGCACGAGGCGTTCCAGGTCCCCGGGGCCGTGGCGGTATTCATGCCGGCCGCGAAGGAGCAGGAGGCCCGGGATTTCCTCGGCCGCCGCGGCTTCACGCCTCTAGAGGTTCCGGAGGCCTCCGGCGTCCCGAAGGCGGTGATCTCCCGACTGGAGGCGGACCGCGAGAAGTGGCGGGCGCGGCTTGCTGAGATCGAAACGCGCCTCACCACCCTCCGCGAGAAGTACGCGCAGTTCCTCCTGAAGGCGGAGGCCGCGCTGGAGGTGGAGGTCGAGAAGGCCGAGGCCCCGCTGCGCTTCGCGACGACCGAGCACTCGTTCGTCATCGAGGGCTGGCTCGCGGAGACGCGCGCCGTGGCGGTGGAGAAGGCGCTTACAGGGGTCCGGGGCATTCATGTCGAGACGGAGGCACCCTCTCATGGCGGACATGGCGGTGACCCCCCGGTCCTGATGAAGAACCGCGGGATCGCGAAGCGCTTCGAGTTCCTCATCAAGCTGTTCTCCACGCCGGGGTACCACGAGGTCGACCCGACGTTCTTCGTCTCCCTGGTGTTCCCGGTCTTCTTCGGCCTCATGATCGGCGACGCGGGCTACGGGGCCCTGTGGGCGGTCCTCGGCGGCCTCGGGTACGCGAAGATGAAGCCCGGCGCGTTCCGTAACCTGATGTTCGTCATGTTCCTCGGCGGCCTCATGGCCTTCATCCTCGGGATGTTCGTCTGGGGCGAGGCCTTCGGCATCCCCTTCCATCTGAAGATCCCGTCGGAGATCGTGGCGCTCAAAGCGGTCGACCCCGCCGCGGCGGGGATCGCTTATGCAAAGTGGCTGCCGGAAGCAGGTAAGGAACTCACCTGGGCGTGCGGCGACCTCGGGGTGAGCAACGACTGTCTGGGCCTGTCCGTCCCGGTCTACCCCATGATGAACAAGCTGCAGACCGACGACGTCCTCACGATGATCGTCCTCTCCGTCACCGCCGCGCTGATCCACCTCGGCATCGGGTTCTCCGTCGGGCTCGTGAACGAGTGGTCGCACAGCAAGAAGCACGCGGTGGCGAAGGCCGCATGGATCCTGGCGCTCGTCGGACTGTTCATCCTCATCATCGGTCGCGTCGTCGGCAGTCCTGATCCCGCCAACGGGAACCTGGGATGCCTCCCCGCCGCGGAGCAGGGGCGGAGCCATTGCCAGGTCGCCTTCTGGCTGCAGGACAACGTGCTCTTCTGGGCGGGCCTGCAGAACCAGTTCCTCCTCCCCGTCCTCGGCCTCCCGCTCCCGATCTCCGCGATCGTGTTCCTCGGAATCGCGGCCGTCCTGATCGCCGTTACTGAGGGCGGCGTGGCGATCATGGAGATCGCGGGGCTTCTGGCGAGCATCGTGTCCTATGCCCGCCTGGCGGGAATCGGCGTCGCCAAGGCCGCCACCGCCAGCGCCTTCAACGGCATCCTCTTCGCGATGATCCTGAGTGGCGACACGCTGAATCTCATCCTCGGTTTCGTCTTCCTCGTCTTGGCCCAGATGCTGGTCTTCATGCTCGGGGCCGTCTCCGCGGGAATCCAGGCGCTCCGCCTGAACTACGTGGAGTTCTTCGTGAAGTTCTTCAAAGGGAACGGAACGTCGTTCCAACCCTTTGGAGCGAAAGCAGCTAAGGAGGCGTGAACACAATGGTAGATGATGGCATGATCGCGCTGTCGGCCGGCATCACAATGGCCGGTACCGGCATCGCGACGGCATGGGCAGAGAAAGTTGTCGGAGGCGCGACCGTCGGAGCGATTGCAGAGAAACCGGAGCTCTTTGGACGCGGCATCACCCTGATGGTGCTGCCCGAGACCATCGTCATCTTCGGCCTCGTGATCGCCTTCCTGCTCCTCGGGAAGATCGCGTAGGCGTCGGGGTCTTCGCGTGGGGCTCGAAGCGGTGATCCAGGAGATCCTGGAGAAGGGACGGCAGGAGTCCGCCGCCCTCGTCGAGGGCGCGAAGGGTGAGCGCGAGCGCTTGCTCGGTGAGGCGCGAAAGGAGATGGCGGCGGTGATGGTCCAGCGCGAGGCTGAGGCGAACGCCGCCGCCGAGCGCCGCCGCGTGCAGGACCTCGCCCGCGCGGAACTCGAGGCGAAGCGCCTCGTCCTGAACGGCCAGCGGGAGGTCCTGGATCAGGTGTACCAGGAGGCGACGCACGCGCTCCGGGACCTCGTCGACGGCGCGCTCCTCGGGCGCCTGCTCACCGCCAACGCCGCGGCGTGGCGCTCGGGGAAGGTGTTCTCGAACGCGCGCGACGAGCGCTCGGTGCGCGCGATCGTGGGCAGCGCGTACGCGGGGACGATCGCCTGCGCGGGCGGCGTCGTGATCGAGGCGGAGGGCGGGGCGAAGCGCCTCGACCTTCGCTATGAAACGCTCCTGAAGGGCGTCTGGGACGATGCACTCCGAGAGGTGGCGAGGACCCTATGGCCAGCATGAGTGCAGAGGCCCCGTCGTTCATGGGGTTGCGCCGCGCGCTCCGGCGCCTGCCGCTCTCGGCGGGCAACTACCCGTACGTCGTCGCCCGCGTGAAGGCGAAGAAGACGCTGCTCCTCCCCAAGGACACGTACTCGCGGATGCTCCAGATGGAGATCCCGAGCATCGCCCGGCTCCTCGGCGAGGGCGTCTACCGCGACCAGATCCTCGCCCTCGGGGCACGCTACGCCGGCGTGGACCTCATCGAGCGGGCGACCTCGATGAACCTGGCGCAGGTCTTCACGCAGGTGTATGAGTTCAGCGAGGGGCAGTTGCGGGAGATGCTCGGCCGCTACCTGGACCGGTGGGACGTGCACAACGTGAAGACGATCCTCCGGGGCCGGATGCACGGGGCGAGCGTCGAGGACATCACGGAGGACATCGTCGCCGCCGGGAGCTTCCCGCAGGAGTTCCTCCAGCAGGTGGCAGGGCTGGAGACGCTGGCGGAGATCACCGACGCGCTCGAGGGGACGGTGTACGCGCGGGCCCTCCAGGGCCTCGGCCGGGACTTCGCCGCGCTGAAGGACCTCAGCGAGTACGAGGACGCCTTGGCCCGGGCGTACTACGCGGACCTGCTCGAGGCGATCCCGCCCGCGACGGAGCCGCAGATCCTCTTCCGCCTGTTCGTCCGGCGAGAGATCGACATGGTGAACCTGAAGACGCTGCTGCGCCTCTGGTCGAGCAAGTCGACCGTGACGCGGGAGGTCTTCCTGGACGGGGGCCTGGAGCTTCCGGTCGCCGACCTCAAGGGGATGGTCGGACTCGACCTGGCGGGCCTCCAGGGCCGCCTCGGCCGCTACACGCTCTACGACGCCGTCTCCCCGTGGCTCGCCGACCTGGCGAAGCGGGGCGTAGGCCTTCTCGAGCGCACCCTCGAGAAGCATCACCTGAAGGAGGCGTCGAGGAACGCGGGCCAGCACCCGCTCTCCGTCCTCCATGTCCTCGACTTCCTCGCCGCCAAGGAGATCGAGGTGCAGAACATCCGAATCATCGCCCGCGGGAAGTCCGCGGGCCTCACCGACGAGGAGATCCGGGATCTCCTGGTGGTCTGAATGGAGCTCGCCGTCGTGGGCCGGGACAGCTTCGTGCTCGGCTTCATGCTCACCGGGGTGCGGAAGACGCACGCCGTCCCCCCGGAGAAGATGGAGGCGAAGGTGACGGAAGTGCTCGGCGACCCGGACGTCGGCATTCTCGTCCTCTCCACGGACGACCTCCCGGGCCTGTCGCACGGCATGCGGCGGCGCCTGGAGACGGTCGCGCGCCCCGTGGTCATCGCCGTGGGGAAGTTCCAGCAGGAGGACCTGCGCACCAAGATCAAACGCGCCATCGGCGTGGATTTGCTGAAGTAGAGGAGGAAGAAACATGGCGGCATCGAAAGTGGAGATCGTCTCGCGGGAGATCGCGACGCACAGCGTCGGGGAGATCCACCGCGTGGCCGGCCCTGTGGTCGCCGCCACGGGGATCCGCCCGCGGATGTACGACGTGTGCTTCGTCGGGAAGGAGGAGCTCATGGGGGAGGTCATCCAGATCAAGGGGGACAAGACGGTCATCCAGGTGTACGAGGAGACGAGCGGCGTCAAGCCGGGCGAGAAGGTCATCGACACCGGCTCGCCCCTGCTCGCGGAGCTCGGGCCGGGCCTCCTGGGGAGCATCTACGACGGGATCCAGCGGCCGCTCCCGGTGCTGCGCGGCGCCATGGGGGACTTCATCCTCCGGGGCGTACGCTCGGCGGGCCTGGACTACAAGAAGGAATGGGACTTCAAGCCGGTCGCGAAGGTCGGGCAGAGCGTCGGTCCCGGCGCGGTGATCGGGACGGTGCAGGAGGCGAAGAACGTCGAGCACCGGATCATGGTGCCTCCCGGGTCGAAGGGCGGCAAGGTCGGCGACATCCGCGCGGGGAAGGTCCGCGTGACGGACACGGTCTGCACGCTCGACACCGGCGAGAAGCTGTCGCTGCGACAGGAATGGCCCGTGCGGAACGGCCGCCCGGTGAAGGAGCGTCTCATGCCCACCGTCCCTCTCATCACAGGACAGCGTGTGTTCGACTTCCTGTTCCCGTTGGCCAAGGGCGGCACGGCGGCGATCCCCGGGGGCTTCGGAACGGGAAAAACGGTTTCCGAACAACAATTATCTAAATGGTGCGACGCGGAGATCGTCATCTACATCGGGTGTGGGGAGCGCGGGAATGAGATGACAGAAATGCTGGAACTCTTCCCGAAGCTCGAGGACCCGAAGACCGGCGCCCCGCTGATGCAACGCACGGTCATGATCGCGAACACGAGCAACATGCCTGTGGCCGCCCGGGAGGCCTCGGTGTACACCGGAATCACGATCGCAGAGTACTACCGGGACATGGGGTACCACGTCGCCCTCATGGCGGACAGCACATCTCGGTGGGCCGAGGCGATGCGCGAGATCTCGTCGCGGCTGGAGGAGATGCCTGGAGAGGAAGGTTTCCCCGCCTACCTCAGTGCGAAGCTTTCGGCCTTCTATGAGCGGGCCGGACGCAGCAAGACGCTGAGCGGCGCGGAGGGCAGCGTCTCGGTCATCGGGGCCGTCAGCCCGAGCGGCGGCGATTTCTCCGAGCCGGTGACCCAGGGGACCCTGCGCATCGTCAAGGTCTTCTGGGGCCTCGACACCGCGCTGCGCGCGCGGCGGCACTTCCCGGCGGTGAACTGGCTCACCTCCTATTCGCTCTACGTGGAGATCCTGGAGGACTGGTTCCGCAAGAACGTCTCCGAGGAGTGGCCGAGGCTGCGCTCGTGGGCCGCGCGGACCCTCCAGGAGGAGGCGGAGCTCGAGGAGATCGTCCGGCTCGTCGGCGCCGACGCCCTCCCGGAGGACCAGCAGCTCACCCTCGACGTCTCGCGGATGATCCGGGAGATCGTCCTGCAGCAGAACGCCTACCACCCCGTGGACACGTTCTGTCCGCCGCAACGGACGCTCAAGCTGATCAGCGCGATCAAGCAATATGCCGACAGGGGCAAGAAGGCGCTGACCCTCGAGGTGCCCCTCCGGTCCATCACGACCCTGAAGTCCCGCGAGCTCCTGAACCGAGTGAAGTACGAGGAGAAGTTCGACTCGGACCTCGCCGCCATCATGACCGCCATGGAGACAGAGTTCCAGAAACTGGAGGTGAAGTAGATGCCCGCAGAATACAAGACCATCTCGGAGATCGCCGGCCCGCTCATCTTCGTCGAGAAGACGGAGTGGGTGGGGTACGGGGAGCTCGTCGAGATCCGGATGTCCGACGGCACGCTCAAGCGTGGACAGGTCCTCGACTCGTCGAAGGACATCGTCGTCGTCCAGGTGTTCGAGGGGACCGCGGGCATCGACCGCGCCGCCAGCGTCAAGTTCCTCGGGGAGACGATCAAGCTCGCCGTGTCGAAGGACATGCTCGGGCGCATCCTCAGCGGGAGCGGCAACCCCATCGACGGCGGGCCCCCGATCCTGCCGGAGAAGCGCCTCGACATCACCGGCGCCGCGATCAACCCGGTGGCCCGCGGGCATCCGTCGGAGTTCATCCAGACGGGGATCTCGGTGATCGACGGGCTCAACACGCTGGTGCGCGGTCAGAAGCTCCCGCTGTTCTCCGGCGCGGGCCTGCCGCACAACGAGGTCGCCCTGCAGATCGCGAGGCAGGCGAAGGTGCTCGGGTCGCAGGAGCCGTTCGGCGTCGTCTTCGCCGCCATGGGGATCACGAACGAGGAGTCGCGCGTCTTCATGAACGACTTCGAGCGCACCGGGGCGCTGAAGCGCGCCGTCCTCTTCCTGAACCTCGCCGACGACCCGGCCGTGGAGCGGCTCATCACGCCGCGCATGGCGCTCACCGCCGCCGAGTACCTCGCCTACGAGGTCGGCATGCACATCCTCGTCATCCTGACGGACATGACGAACTACGCCGAGGCGCTGCGGCAGATCGGAGCCGCACGCGAAGAGGTGCCCGGCCGCCGTGGCTATCCGGGGTACATGTACACGGATCTCGCCATGATGTACGAGCGCGCCGGCCGAATCCATGGGAAGAAGGGGAGCATCACGCAGATCCCCATCATGTCCATCCCGGACGACGACTGGACGCACCCCATCGCGGACCTCACCGGCTACATCACCGAGGGCCAAGTGGCGGTGAACCGCGAGCTGCACCGCAAAGGCATCTTCCCGCCGCTCGATCCTCTGCCGTCGCTCTCCCGCCTGATGTCCTCGGGAATTGGCGCGGGGCGTACGCGTGAAGACCACGACCAGATGTACAACCAGCTCTTCGCCGGGTACGCCGAGGGGAAGGACGTCCGCGGGCTCGTGGCGATCGTCGGCAAGGAGGCGCTCTCGGACCGCGACCGGAAGATGCTGGAGTTCGCTGACCGCTTTGAGAACGAGTTCATCCGCCAGGGGAAGGAGGAAGACCGCTCCATCATCGACACGCTGGAGATCGGCTGGAAGCTCTTGGCGACGCTCGACGAGGGCTGGCTCACGAAGATCGACCGCAAGACGCTGGAGAAGTTCCACCCCGCACACCGCGGGAAGGCGCCTCCGGAAGAGAAGCCCGTCGCGGCGGTGAAGCCCGCGACCTCGGCCGCGGTGAAGCCCATCGCTTCCGCGGCGGCGAAGAAGGCGTGAGCCCATGGTCCTCGCCGCGTACAAGCCGACACGGTCCGTCCTCCTCCAGTTGAGGCGCACGCGGCGCATGGCGGAGCGCGGGCACAAACTCCTCAAGCTGAAGCGCGATGCGCTGATTGTCGAGTTCTTCCGGGTCCTCGAGCGCGCGAAGACGCTCCGGTCGGACCTGGTGAACAAGTACATCACCGCCGAACGTAAGATCGCCATCGCCTCGGCAGTGGAGGGAGCGATCGGCGTGCGGTCCGTCGCGTACGCGCGCCAGGAGGTCCCGACCCTGGACCTGAAGACGAAGAACGTCATGGGCATCGTCGTGCCGCGGATCGACGCAAAGTCCGTGCGCAAGGCCATCGACCAGCGCGGCTATGGGCTCATCCAGACCTCCGCGCGCGTCGACGAGGCGACGGAGGCCTACGAGGACCTGGTGGAGAACATCGTCGTGGCGGCGGAGATCGAGACGACGATGCGCCGGCTCATCGAGGAGATCGAGAAGGTCAAGCGACGCGTCAACGCCCTAGAGTACCGCGTCATCCCCGAGCTCAAGTCGACGGAGGCGTTCATCCGCCAGCGCCTCGAGGAGATGGAGCGCGACAATTTCATGCGGCTGAAGCGGTTCAAGGCGGCGGCATGAATCAGGCGGCGCACCCCATCACGACGCGATCGTCGCCGTTGAACTCCGCGTACCCGAAGTCCTCGTAGACGTCGGTCTCCGTGATCGTCGCATTGTTCACAGGGTCGTAGAAGACGACCGTTCCGCGAGCCGGGTTGGCGGACAGGATCACGGACGGCCCCAGGCGCTGATGGAGGAACGCCAGGATGTCGGAAGCGACGCTCGGGTTGTCCAGGGCGCATCCTTTCGAGAGCCCCGTCGTCGGGAACGATGTGGAGAAGGCTCCGAAGGGCGTGGCGCTTGGCCCCGTGGACGCCAAGGCGGTCGCCCCCAGGAGGGCGAAGGCCAAGAGGCCTGCAGTGACGCCCTTCCCCGTCGTCCAGTCGGGGCGAAGACCAGAGGCCAGGAGCTCCCGCCGGCGTTCGCGGCGCCGGGCTCGCTCCGTGCCGGTGGTGGCGGGCCTCGGGGCCGAATGGCCTAGGCGGGGCAGGGTGACCACGAGGTTCCCGAGGAGGAGGGCGACCAGTGGGGCCAAGCTCGGGACGAGGGCGGGGAGAGCGGCCGTGGCGACCCCGACAAGAGCGCCGAAGGCCAGGCGTGCCCCCCGCCGGCTCGGAGACGTTCGGGGCTCCGGGACCATGAACAGGGCGAAGAACAAGATCGAGGGGTCGAGGAACCCGAGCAGGAGCGCCCGGGCCGAGGTGACGCCACTGAACAGGAATCCCTCCGAGAGGGTAACCGCGGCGTAGGCCGCGAGGAAGCCGACGGGCAATCGCCAGGAGCCGGGGGTCCGGAGGGTTAGCAAGGTTCCCAGAGACACGACGAGCGTCGCTTGGATCGCCCCCCACCAGGCCGGGGCCATCCCGAACACGAGGGCACCCACCAGGACACCGAGGGCGGCTGGATTGTAGAGGGGCCGCTCCTTGGAGCGTAGCGCGTGGCGCAGGGTCACGGCGGCGACGGTGACGGCCCCGGCCTGGGCCAGGGGTACGGTCGGCGGCAGCAGAAGGGCGAGCAGGAGCCCTGTCGTGATTGCGGCATCAGGGACGCGCACGAAGGAGAAGCGGAAATACTGGAGGATGGCGTCCATCGTCGCGGCAATCAGGGGAAGGGCCACGAGCGGGGCAAGGCCGAGGCCCTGGAGTTTGAACACTGCCGCGGAGCTGCCGAGCAGCGCGAGGGTCATCCAGAGCAGACGCACGGGCCGGGGGAGGGGAGCGAGTGCCCTGGTGTACGCTCGTCGGGCCCCCCGCATCGCATCGAGAAGGCGGGGGAGGGGTCGCTGTCGCCGCTTCTCCGATGCACGCACGGCTCCGAGGCTGCCGCTGCCCTCGCCCACGCCCCGATGATGCTGGCTGCTCCCTAATACGCCTTTCGCACCCATCCCGCGGGGATGGCTAGGGACCTCACGGGCACCATGGCGCCCCGCTTCGACCCGGAGTCCTGCGCGAGGCGATTCGAAAACTCACGGCACCGTTGGCGTTAGGAGGACGGGAGTCCAGGTGAACGAACTCGTGATGACGAGATAGGTCCCGGCTCCGGGCGCGATCACGAAATCCGTGCCCTGCCAGACGCCGCCGCTGAAGAAGTATCGTACCTCGGTCTGCGTCAGTGGGTCCCAGAGCCCCACCTCGGAAATCCTCGTGTTCCCGAGCCCCGGCTCCAGCGCCGCCACAACCTCGCTCGCCCTCCGGTAGACGCTGGTGTACGGGAGCCCTATCCAAACCCGGTTCCTTAGGGGTGGCGGGTTCAAGGTGAAGGACAGCAGGTGTGAGACGTCGGTCCCCGTGACCACCCACCGGAACGTCTGAACGGCGTTGACATAGAGTCCGTCGCCGGGCCCGATGGGGAAGTCCGTCCCCCGCCACTGCCCTCGTGCGAAGAGATAGGCCACCGTGCGCTGCGTCGCCGCGTCCCATTTCGCGATGACGTCCACGTTCGAGGAGGTCAGTTCGGCGGCGATGTCGCTGGCCTTGGAGTACCCGCTCACATACGGCAGCGAGAACCAGTGCACGTTCGTCCGCAAGGGGTCCTTCGTGAAGGACAGGGACGTCTTCACGCCCATCGTCGAGTTGCCGCTCTCCGATGAACCGTCCGTGGACACGCTCCGGACGATGTAATAATGGGTGAGGGTGTCCGCCCCGTCCCCGCTGGCGGTGAACTCGGAGAGAAGCGTCGTCCCGCGGATCGTCCACAGAGACGGGAAGGCGGCGAACCGATCCGGCGAGGTGTACACACGATAGGACCCGGCGCCGGGCACGTCTCCCCAGTCGAGACGCACGTCCGCGTTGGCGATCCCGGACCGCTGGACGACGAGGTTGGGCGGGGCCGCCGGCGGGGGCAATACGCACACGGTGTCGAACGTCCAGGGGTTCGGAACCGGCCCGGCGGTGAGCGGGTTGCCCGCCACGTCCGTCCCGTTCATCCACACGGTGTACGTGATGCAGGGGAGGAGCGGGGTCGAGGGCGTGGCGGTGAGCCGCGCGTCCCCGTTGCTCCAGACGAAGGGAGTGAAGGGTGTTGGCGGGCTCGTCTCGACGCCGCTTGCGAGAATGTCCATCGCCTCGCTCAGGTCGACGACGATCGTGGAGGCGAGGGGGACGCCGGAAGCCCCGCTGACCGGCGATGTGGCCATCACCTGGGGGGAAGTGCATACGGTGTCGAACGTGAAGGGGTTGGGGACGGGGCCGGGGATCAGCGGGTACCCCGCCGCGCTGGTGCCGTTTGCCCAGACCGTGTATCGGGTGCACTCAGGGAGGGGTCCCAGTGGATTGGCGGTGACGGTCATGTCCCCGTTCGACCAGACCAGGGGGGCGAGAGCGACTGGCGGGCTGGTCTCGATCGTCGTGTTCGTGACGCCAATGTCCATAGGCTTGCTGAAATCGACCGTGATGGCCTGGGTCAGCGGGACGTTGGAGGCCCCGGCCACAGGCGCCGTCGCGGTCACCATGGGGTTCGGACACGTGATCGAGAAGGAGAACGGCTCCAGGCCGAGGGGGTCGGTGAACGGGTTGCCGAGTTCGTCGAGCGCCGACACGACGTCGACGGTGAGGATGGCGCACGAGGCGTAGCGGGCGACAGGGGTCTTGCGCAGCGCCGAGTTGAAGATCCAAGAATTCGTGAACGTCGGGTCCGGCGGGATGCTGCTCGTCACGGAGATCACGACGCTCCCGAGGTTCATCGGGGCCGAGAAATTGATGAAGATATCCTGCGTAGGCGGCAGGTCCGTGGCCCCGTCGTTGGGGAACCGGCTGACGATCACGGGCCCCGTGCAGGCGGTGAGGAACTGCCACGTCACCGGCGCCAGCATCGGTGTCCCGCCGATGTCGCGCCCGTCCACGGTCACGGTGTACTGCGTGCACGCGAGGAAGGGGTCGTGGGCGACGGTGACGAAGTCGTCCGCAGGCGGGTTCCAGGCGCGCACGGGGTTCACGAGCGTCGGGACCGTGTCGATCGTGACGCTCGCGGTGTCCATCGCCTTGCTGAACGTCACGGTGATGTCATCCGTGAGGGGGACGCCGAACATTCCCGCGAAGGGGTAGTGGCTCAGCACTTCCGGGTTGGGGCAGTCCGTGCGGAAGGTGAAGGGGTTCGAGGCGCCCGGACCCGGCGGGGAGTACACGAGCGGCTGGCTGAACTCGCTCTCGCCCGTGACGTTGGCGGTGTACCAAGTGCAGTTCGTGAATGGATTGTGATCGATCGTGAGCACGGTGTCCCCGTTCGACCAGATGGCGGAGAGCCCGCCCGGGTTGGGCGTGATGCCATAGAACACCGTCGTGTTGTCCATGTCCTCGCTGAAGTAGACCAGGAGGGGATCCGTCGCGACCACGGGGCCCGGATCGAAGTCCGTGGGGTCGGTCGTCACGAGGAACGGGGCCGCGCACTCCGTGGAGAAGAGCCAGGGGTTCGGCACGATCCCCGGGATCAGGGAGAACCCGTCCACGTCCGTGCCGTTCACGTAGACCCAGAACGCCGTGCATTGGGGAAGCGGGACGGCTGGAATGGCGGTAAGGTTGGTGAACCCGTTCGTCCAGAGGTAGGGTTGGAACGCCGCGGACGGTGAGGTCTCCACCGTCGTCGTGGCCGGGTCCATCGCCTCGCTGAACTCCACCTGGATGGCGGCGTTCACGGAGACGCCCAGCTCGACGTCCGCGGGGCTCCTCCACGTAACGAACGGCGGTGAGTTCAGGAGTCCCCACTCCAGGGTCACGTCCTGGATCACCGGGGTATAGGGTCCGGCGGCGGTGGTGAAGACCGCGAAGTACCAGCCGTACCGCCCCCAGGTCGTCGGGCAGATGGCCTGCCCGGGGGTGGTGTAGAACGTGTTGAACTGGCAGTCGGGGCCGACCATCGGAGCGGTCGGGGTGGTGCCGTTGGAGGCGGAGAACCGGAACTTGACCTGGGTCCCTGGCGGTTGCGTGGCCGGGGTGTTGTTCCACCAGATGCGGGTCCAATCGGTGGTGTAGCTGAGGCTGTCCATCCGGTTCGAGCGATAGCTCCCGAGCACCGGCGACCCCATCGTGAGGAGCCAGGTGTCGGCCAGCTTCCCGCCGCTGTTCTTCCCGCCGAACATGACCGTTTCGTTGTGCGCCGCGTCGAAGGCCAGGCCGTACGACGAACGCTCCGGCGGGGGGTCCGGGGGAACCAGCTCGTCCCAAGCGGCCGATCCGGAGTCGTAATCGTAGCGGTAGGTGTTGGCGAAGTACGTCAGCCCCCGCAGTCCGCCGAACATCAGGATGTCGTTGGACGCGGGGCGGCTCGCCATGACCACCTCGGTCCGCTCGTTGAATGGGCCGAGCACGGCTCCCGTGAGCGCCCAAGAGAGCGTCCCGTAGGAGAACTCGAAGGTCTCGTCATGGATCCCGCCGCCCACGTCCGTGCCCCCGTAGAGGACCGTCCGGTCCCGGGAGGCGAGGTACCCGATCGTGTGGCCCGACCGTGACGACGGGGGGTTCGTCGCGGGCAAGGAGATCCAGGCGTTCGCCAGGGCATCGTACGCCCAGGTCTCGAAGAGGTTGGAGGTCGCGTTCGTTTCCGCGAGGATCGTCCTCTTCATCCGGCTGTCGTAGGCGAGCGGCGATCCCCCGAGGACGCCGGGGTCTACGCCGGGGGTCTGCTCCGTCCACGTGTCCGTGGTGACGTCGAACTCCCAGGTGTCGTGGAGCCCCCCGGTGTCATTGTACCCGCCGTAAAGGACCATCACCTGCTGCGAGGAATCGTAGGCCATGCCGTGGTACCAGCGCGAGGACGGTGACCCGGCCGGGGTCACGTCTGTCCAGGTGTTCGCGGCGAGGTTGTACCGCCAGGTGTCGCCCCGGAAGGCGCCGTCGTACCCGCCGAAGAGGACGGTCTCCCCGTTCACCTCGTCGTACGCCATGGCAAAGTGTGTGCGGGCGCTTGGCGGCGTCGCGGGGAACACCTGGTTCCACCACGGTTCGTTCTTGTCCAGCTCCAGGGAGGCGCCGACCCCGGTCCCGTTGACCACCACCCTGTTCAGGAGGCCGCCGGTGCCGTCCGGGATGAAGTCGGCGTCGGTCGTGTGCATAACCGAGGGCGCCGTAGCGTATCCGGGGAGGAAGAGGAGTCCTGACAACAGGAACAGCCCGGCCAGCCCCGCGGCGATCGGTCGCCGTCCGATGAATCCCATGGTCCCCTCGGTCGTGAAGGCCGGGAACATCCGTATCCAGTACGGCGTCCTCCGGGCTCCTGACCCGAGTGACCAAGAGGCCTCGGGCGATTAAGGCCTTTGGTTCGTCGCTCGAAGGACGAATCGCGCGCTCCGAGGGCGCACGGAGGTTCCGCGGAACCCTCCGACCTCGCTCGCCACGTTTCTCGTCGGCAAGTCGCCTCGCGGGGACATAGCAGTGTCCCAAGAGGTCGGGCTGACCCGAGCCGAGCCAGTTCCGGTTCTGGTGACTGCCCGGGAAAGCTTTATCCCGTGTCTGCCGAGTGTTCGCTCCATGCAGTCCCTCGCTCCCTGCCCGCGATGCGGCCGCCCCGTCGCCTTCGGGGCCAAGTTCTGCGCCGCGTGCGGAAGTCCTATGCTGTGGATGACCGCGCCCCCGGCCACCAAGCCCTCCTCGGTGGTTACGATCGTCGTGCTCATCGTCGTGCTGTTTCTCGTCCTCGTGCCCATCATCGCCGCCGTCCTCTACGTGATGTCGTCCGGACTGATCTCGGGTGGGGGGAGCAACCCGCCCACCATGACTCTCGGCCCCTCGGCCCCCGCCGCCGGCGGGGACGGCGATGACTACGACTTCCACGTCGTGAACGTGGACACGCCTCTGTCGATCTCCACCCTCAAGGTGGCCCTTACCCAGAACGGCACGATGGTATTCGCTCCCGTCACCCTCTCGTCCGGGAATCCGGTCATCGGGATGGGCGACTTCGGGTCGCTCCACCTCTCGCTCATCGACGTTGGCGGGGATGGCCGCCTGAACTCCGGCGACGTCTTCGGCCTATGGAACACGGAACCGGGGAACACCTACAGGGTGTTGCTCCTTTGGGCCGCGGATGCGAGCGAGATCGCGGAAAAGGTCATCACGGTCTGAGGGCGGCTCGCTCGCGGAACTCCACCAAGGCGGACCCCCGATAGCTCTTTATCTCGGCATCGGCCGTACCCCGGGCGGAGGAAGATCGTGCAGTCGAGTTGGCCCTGCCCGCGCTGCGGAGTGCCCGTCGCGCCGGGCGTGAAGTTCTGCGCCTCCTGCGGGGCCCCGATCATCTGGGCCCTCCCCTCCGCGTCACCGCCGAAGTCGACCGATTCGAAGGCGGTCCTCATCGTGATTGTCATCGTTGTCCTCGTCATCCTCGTCCCAATCGTCCTGAGCGCCCTCCTGTACATCATGGTCAGCGGGCTGATCGGGGGACCGGATCCGGGAGCGACCGCCCCCTCCGTCGTGCTGTCGTCCCAAGGCTGCGTGCCCGGCACGTGCACCGCCGTCGTGAACAGTGCCTCTCGCCCGGTCGGGTTCGCGGAGCTCGCGGTCACCTTGCTGGTGAACGGGACCCCTGTCGCGAGCGATCAAGGCTTAGGGACTCTCCCCATCAGCGGCCCGGGCTATCGGCTCCGCTTCTCGGACACGAACACCGGAGGCGTCTTCGACACGGGGGACCAGTTCCTGGTGGAAGGCGTCGTCCCCGGCGGGACGTACGAGATCCAGCTGCTCTGGTTCGACACCGATGTGTTCGTGCCCGTTGCGGGCGTCGTCCTTAGCCCGTGAGTGCGCCTCTCGTTCAAATAGCGCCGCAAGGATGACCGGCCGTGGGCCTCCTTCAGCGCATGGCGGACGCGTACGAGGACCCGGCGCGCCGCGCGCGCATCCTCCTCTACTTCTGGCTGATCTCGACAGGGTTCCTCGTCTTCGGTTTCCTCATCATCCTGGTGAAGGTCTTCCTCTCCCGGTAAGGCCCTCTCGTACTGCTTAAATATCCTCCGGGGCATCGAACGCGGCGTTGGCCGCAGGAATCGCCGCCGGACTGCTCGAAGGCCTCTTCATCACGGGGATGGTGCTCTTCGGCCTCGGGTTTTTGTGGCGAGGGCGCGCCCGCGGCGCCCGGGGGTCCTGGCTCGCACGGCTCCGCGAGGACGACACGAAGCACCTGTTCCGTGCGGGCGGGTGGGCCGCGTTCGGCTTCTACTGGTTCGCGCTGTTCCCGCAGTATGCCTTCGCGGATGATTTCCTGAACGCGCTCGGGACGGCCGTGGCCCTGCCGATCTTCCTGTTCCTCGCCTGGCACGAGGTCCTCTCCTACCGGTGGCGGGAGGAGTACGAACCGCTCCGGTTCCTCTGCGGCGCGGCGTTCTTCGCCTCGCTGATCTACTTCGTTTTCGACCGCATCCCGCCGCTCTCGGGGGCCTACATCCAGGTCGTGGCGCAGCACACGATCGGCATGCTAGGGTTCCTGAACGAGCGGTTCACCACGGGGCCGATCGACTTCGTGGGGAACACCGGATGGTACCGGGGGAACTCCGGCGAGATCTCTGTGAGCATCCTCGACCCCGTCGCCCAAGGGACCGTCGTGCAGATCGTCCTCGCCTGCACCGCCATCCAGGCGTTCGCCATCGCCGCCGCCCTCATCTTCAGCACCCGCGACCCGCCGAAGCGCAAGGCCCTGGCCGTGGCGCTGATCTTCCCCGCCACGTACGTGATGAACCTCGTGCGCAACACGGTCGTGATCCACTACTACTACACGCGCGGCGAGGACTTCGACCTCGTGCACAGCTGGTACGGCAAGGGCCTCAGCCTGATCGTCACCGCCGTCCTCCTCCTCCTCGCTTTCTATCTCCTGCCCGAACTCTTCGTGATGCTCAGCGGCCTCTACGACCTCCCGTGGCGGAAGGCGCCCGGGTGGGACTACCGCTCGAGCGTCGGCTCCCTGTTCCGCAAGAGCCACGAGCGGATGCGCGCGGAGGACCAGCGGAAGCCCCCCGGGCCTTCGGAGAGCGCTACGCCCCCCGTCTCGCCGAAGCGCACCTGAGGGCCCCCCTCGCCGTGCGCCCCAGAACCGGAACTGATTCTCCCGAGCCTCCCGCCGGGGTTCTCATGGTCGGCGGTGATTCTGGGGTCGGAAGGGAAAAGGGGGGAGCGGTCCCGTGACGAAGCCACGCTGCAATCCCCCACCCCCCGCCGCAGGGCCAGTCACCGCCATTCGCCAACCGGCCTCGGGGTGCCTCTCCTCCTCCTCTTGGGGATCCTGGTCTTGGCGGGAGTGAACGGGGGCCTCGCCGCCGAGAGGGGTTCTCGTCCGGCGAGCGTCGGGACGTTCTACGTGGCGAAGACCGGGAACGACGGGAACCCGGGGACCGACGTCTTCCCGTGGCTCACCCTCGCGCACGCCGCCAGCCTGGCCGGCCCCGGGACCTTCGTGTACGTCCGCGAAGGGACGTATGCCGAACGCCTCCTGATCTCGCAATCCGGGACGGCATCGTCTCTCGTGACGTTCGAGGCCTTCCCCGGCGACTCGGTGATCATCGACGGGACGGGAATCTCGCTGAGCGGCGAGGGCCTTGTGGAGGTCCAGGCGAGCTACGTCCGGGTCTCGGGCTTCCAGGTGACGAACTCCACGTTCGCGGGGATCCAGGTCTCCGGCCCGGGGGTCACCCAGGTCGAGGTCTCGAGGAACACCATCGTGAACACGTACTCGTCCGGCATCGCGGCGTGGGGACGGGTCCCCGCCGGGCAGTACGACGGCATCACGGACCTCACGGTCGCGGACAACGAGGTCGTGCTCGCGAACAACGACGGGCCGGAGGAGCAGATCTCGATTGCGAACGGGATCGACGGCTTCGATGTGCGGGGCAACTACGTCCATGACGGAGGCCCGGGGTCGAACGGCGGCGAAGGCATCGACGCGAAGGACGGGGTGCGGAACGGGAGGATCCACGGCAACGTGCTGCACGACATCGGGCCGCACACGAGACCGGCCATCTATGTCGACTCCTGGGACCGGGCCAACTCGAACATCGACATCTACGCCAACATCGTCCACGACGTCACCTCCTGGGGGGCGATCGAGATCGGTTCGGAGGCGGGCGGCACAGTGGAGGACGTGGCGGTGTACAACAACATCGTCTACCGCGGCGGGCACTACGGCATGCTCGTCTCGGACTACGGGAACCCCCACGGTCCCCTCCGGAACATCACGATCCTCAACAACGTGTTCACGCAGAGCTCGGAGGGCGGGATCCTCGTGGCGGACGCGAACGCCCAGGGCGTCGTGATCCGGAACAACATCGCCGCCGCCAACCCGGACTGGCAGATCGCGGTGAGCGACGCGGGCGTGGTCGTGGATCACAACCTCCTCGACGCCTTCCGCGGGTGGAACGCCGGCGTGGCGTACGAGGTGCGCGGCACGAGCGTTGTCGAGGGCAATCCGCGATTCGTCGATCCGGCGAACGCCGACTTCCACCTCCTCTCCGGCTCGCCGGCGGTCGACAACGGCACTTCCCTCGGTGCCCCGGGCGTGGATTTTGACGGGAACGGCCGGCCCGCCGGACTCGGGTTCGACATCGGGGCGTTCGAGTACGCTTCCACCGGGCCCCCGCCGCCGTCACCGCCGACGGCGGATTTCATCTTCTCTCCCGCGTCTCCGGCCCAATCCGTTCCGGTGCAATTCACGGACGCGTCCACAGACAGCGATGGACTCGTGGTCTCCTGGGCGTGGGACTTCGGCGACGGGTACACTTCCCTCACCGCCAATCCGGCCCACGCCTTCGCCTCCGCGGGGGACTTCCTGGTGAGTTTGGTGGTCGGGGACGATGGCGGTCTGGCGGAAAACACGTCGAAGGTCGTGTCGGTCACCGCACCCGGCGGTGGGAACGCGCCCCCGGTCCCTGCCTTCACCTTCTCCCCCCCTTCGCCAACCACGAACCAGGGCGTTCAATTCACGGACGCTTCGTCTGACTCGGATGGCACGGTGGTCTCTTGGGGCTGGGACTTCGGTGACGGGTCGACTTCGTTCACCGCCAATCCCGTGCACACGTTCACCGCGGCGGGAGACTTCGTGGTGAGTCTGGCGGTCCAGGATGACGGTGGCGCGTCCGGAAGCATCTCCAACGTCGTTTCCGTCACCGCACTCGGCGGGGGAGACACCCCCCCGACCGCCGGGTTCACGTTCTTCCCCTCCTCGCCGATCGTGAACCAGGGCGTCCAGTTCGCCGACGCTTCCGTGGATCCGGACGGCACCGTGGTCTCCTGGGCCTGGGACTTCGGCGACGGGTCCACCTCCCTCACCGCCAATCCGGCCCACACCTTCACCGCCGCTGGCGACTTCGCCGTGCAGCTGGAGGTTCGAGACGACAATGGCTCCGCCGCGAACGTCTCCCGGGTCGTGTCTGTGATCGCGTCTGGCGGTGGGAACGTCGCTCCGGTCGCCGACTTCACGTTCTCCCCGCTCCTCCCGACCGTGAATCAGACCGTGGCGTTCGCCGACGCGTCGACGGATGCGGATGGCACGATGGTCTCCTGGGCCTGGGACTTCGGGGACGGCGTAGGGTCTTCCGCTTCCGGCCCGGTCCACGCGTTCACCGCCGCCGGGGACTACCTCGTGCGCCTCACCGTCCGGGACGACGGGGGACTGGAAGCGAGCACCTCGAGGCTGGTCACGGTCATCGATCTCTCTGGAGGGCCATCGGCGCCGATCGCGGGCTTCGACTTCCTGCCTGAGTCCCCGAAGGCCGCCGACGTAGTCACCTTCACGGACACCTCGACCGCCTCCGGGACGATCGTGGCCTGGTGGTGGGACTTCGGTGACGGCCTGGGCTCCCGGAATCAGAACACGTCCCACCAATACGGTTCGGCGGGGGTGTACTCCGTGACGCTGACGGTGCAGGATGACCAAGGCGGCGCCGGGCGGATCACCCGGCAGGTGAACGTCTCGGTCGCGCAGACCGGGCCGGGGAGACCGGGAGGCCCCACGGACCCCGACGGGACGATTGGGGGCAACGTCTGGATCCTGGTGGCCGTGGCCGTTGGGCTGGGCCTTTGCCTCATCTTGGCGGCCATGTGGATCCGGCGTCACAGGAAGGGCTGAACGCCTCCTCTTGGGCGCGGTGGCCCGGTCCCATGTCACCGGTCTTGGCCGTTGCGTTCACGAGGTCCGGTCTCCCCGCCGGTCGGGGATGCAGCGGAAGTCGGGATGATCCGCACCGCAATCCCAGGAAACGCCTCCAGAATCTTCCGGTCCCGCGTCCACAGATAGTCGGCCTTCGTCGCCACGAACGCGGCGAAGTAGGCGGCGTCGTCTGCGTCAACCTCCTCGGCTCGACGGACGAGCGGGTCGTCGGCAGACCGGACCAGCGATGCCGCCGATACGGTCTTGAGGACCCGACGCAGGTCGGATACGCGGTTCCGGAATTCCTCTTGCGAACACCCTGCCCAGTGCGCTAGATCCACCTCGTGATCCGACAGCTCGTCGAAGAGGAAACTGGGAGTCAGCCATTGAACGTCGGTACGCCGGAGCTCCGCGGCCGTCCATCCCTTGGGTCGCACGAGCGAGGCGGCCACCACGCTGGCATCAACGACGACGCGCATGCCTGGCCCGCCGGAACCGCTCGGCCGCCCCGGCCTTCAGCCCCTCGGCGACGGCGGCGACTCGGCGGTCGTCTTCTTCCGCCGCGATCTCCCGCGCGACCTCAAGGGTCCGGGCGTGGCGCAGGAGGGCTTGCCGGAAGACGGCGCTCCAATTCACCTCGGGGTGCCGGTCCATCACCGCCCGCAGCTCTGGAGGGACTTCGAACGTCACCTTGGAAGCGGTTGCCATGTTGGAAGGATATACGGGGGTTTACATAAAACTATGGTGGTCCTCCCCTCACCACCACCACCCTCGCAAACCCTTTAAGCGAGACTCCCGCTCCGACGCCCGCGAATGGCCCACATCCTCCTCGGGGTCGCCTGGCCCTACGCCTCCGGCCCCCGCCACCTCGGCCACGCCGTCTCCACGTTCATCCCCGCGGACATCTTCGCGCGCTACCACCGCATGAAGGGCGACCAGGTCCTCATGGTCGGCGGCTCGGACATGCACGGCACGCCGGTCACCGTCCGTGCCGAGGAGGAAGGCGTCTCCCCGGCGGTGATCGCCCACCGCTACCACGAGCTCCACCGCCAGAACATCGAGGCGCTCGGGGTGAAGTACGACCTCTACTGGAACACCGCAGCGCCGGAGCACAAGGCCCAGGTCCGGGAGATCTTCGAAACGCTGCGGAAGAAAGGGTTCCTCGTCGAGCAGACGATGGTCTCCCCCTACTGCCCGAAGGACGAGCGCTTCAACCCCGACCGGTACATCGAGGGCGAGTGCCCGATTTGCCACTTCAAGAAGGCGCGCGGCGACCAGTGCGAGAGCTGCGGGAACCTCATGGACCCCTTCGAGCTGATCCATCCCCGGTGCCGCACCTGCGGCACACCGCCGGAGAAGCGCGAGACGAAGCACTTCTTCTTCCGCCTCTCCGCCTTCCAGGACCGCCTCCAGGCCTGGATGGCCGAGGGCAAGGGCCACTGGCGCGCGCCGGTCCTGAGCGAGACGCTCGGCTGGCTGAAGACGGGGCTCAAGGACCGCCCGGTCACCCGGGACCTCGATTGGGGCGTCGAAGTGCCGGTGCCGGGGTATGAAGGGAAGCGGGTCTATGTCTGGTTCGAGGCGGTGATGGGCTATCTCACCGCCAGTCGCCACTGGGCTGTGCAGGCGGGGACGCCCGACGCGTGGGAGCCTTGGTGGACCGGCGCCGACGCGCGCTCGTACTACTTCATCGGGAAGGACAACGTCGTCTTCCACTGCCTCTTCTGGCCCGCCATCTTGATGGCCTACGACTCCACCTTGACTCTTCCGTACGATGTCACCGCCGCGCAGTACCTGAACACCGCCGGCGGCGAGAAGATGTCCGCGGGCCGCGGGGTCGGCGTGACCCTGCCGGACCTCTTGGCGCGCTTCGACCCCGACCAGATCCGGTACTACTCGACGGCGGTGATGCCGGAGATCCGGGACGCGGACTTCTCGTGGGACGAGTTCCTGGCGAAGAACAACTCGGAGCTCCTCGCGATCTACGGGAACCTCGTGCACCGGGTCCTCACCTTCACGCAGAAGAACTTCGGGGAGATTCCCTCCGCGGGTTTCCTCGACGCCGCGGACCAGCGCATGCTCCGGAACGCCGCGGAGCAACAGGGGAAGGTGGCGGCGAACCTGGAGCACCTCCACTTCAAGGACGCCTTGCGCGAGGCGATGCAGATCGCGCGGCTGGGCAACCAGTACTTCGACGCGAAGGCGCCGTGGGACCTCCTGAGGAAGGACCGCGTCGCCTGCGGGTCCGCACTGAACGTGTGCCTCCGCCTCTGTCGCGGATTGGCGGTGACGATGGCCCCGTTCCTCCCGTTCTCCTCCGCTCGGATCTGGGCGATGCTCGGCGAGGCCGGCACCGTGGATGGGGCGAACTGGGACTCTGCCTGGGACGAGGTCGCCGCCGGGCGTGCGCTCGCGGAGCCGAAACCGTTGTTCCCCAAGCTGGAACTCCCCACCGACGAAAGTCCGGGGGCGGACCGTCTTGACATCCGCGCCGGCACCGTCTTGGCGGTGAACCCGCATCCCAACGCGGACAAGCTCTACGTTGTCGAGGTCGATCTGGGGGACGAGCGGCGGACCCTCGTGGCGGGGCTCAGGGCGCACTATTCTCCTGAAGAACTGACCGGGAAGACAGTGTGCGTCCTCTGCAACCTGGAGCCGGCGAAGCTGCGCGGCGTCGTCTCGAACGGGATGCTGCTCGCCGCCGAGGATGCGACGACCGTGGCGGTGATCGAGGCCGTCGTCGCTGCGGGAACCCAGCTGTTCGGGAAGCGGGGTGCGGCGATGATCAGTTTCGAGGACTTCCGTAAGTTCGTCATCGACATCGACGGGGAAGGGCGGCCTCACTTCCGCGGGCGCAATGGGGCCATCGACCTCCCATTCCCTCTCGGGATTGGCGCGGGTCGGGCGGTCTCCTCCGGATCGCGTGTCCACTAGTCCGCCTGCCCTTCGGACGCCACCGAACCACCCGAGAACTCAGGCCGCGTCGCGTGAGCCTACGCTTCGAGGAACTCCACATCGGGGAGGTCGCGGAAGTGCGGGTCCCCCGTCAGGATCGTCGCTTTGGCCCGACGCGCGGTGACGAGGAGGAAGGCGTCGAGGAGACCGAAGTCCTTCGATTTACGCCGCTGGCGCGCACGCTCGTCCCCGGCGTCTCGTGCGAGCTCCGCGTCCAGGGGGACGATCTGGGACAGTGATTCGACGGCGGTAGACGCCGCCTCGGGATCCTTGCCGCCGCGCAGGAACTTGCTTCTGACCTCCGCGAGCATCGGAGCGGGCGTGAGCAGCCGGTTCTCGGGGTCCTCGATTCGCCGCCGGACCTTCTCCCCCAGCGCGGTGCCCTCGAAGTACTCCAACCAGGCAAAGGTGTCCACCGCGTAGTCAGTCACGGTGATCCGCCCTTTCCCGGTGGCTGTACGTGCCGACCCCCTGGAAGGCGCCGAAGAAACTGCGGCGCGGGCGCGCCACGGTCACCCGGAGCACCTCTTTCTCCCGAACCCCCATGAGGTCGACGACTTCGTGGGGGAGCGTGATCACGAGGGAGCCGCCCACCCGCCGCGTTCTGACATACACGGAGATATCTTCAGACATGTTCTGTAACATTAGGTGACTGGCCATATATAACTTCTCTCGTCTACGTGACGACGCGGGACTCCGGCGGCTCCTCGAAGAACGCCTTCACCGCCCCGGGGACGTCGGGGGTCTCGCGGTAATCGAAGTCCTCGGGGAACAGCTTCCGGTAGCGCGGTTCCAGAAGGCGTGACTCCATCAGGACGATCGCGGCTCGGTCCGACTCCGCGCGGATCGGCCGGCCCGCCGCCTGGAGGATCTTCACCGCGGCAGGACAGAGCGCGGCGTACTCGTAGCCCTTCTCGCTCCCGAACCGCTCCGCATAGTGACGTTGCAAGGCCTTCGCCTCGACACTCGGCGGGCTCAATGGGAGACCGATCAAGAAGACGAGGCGCAGCAGGTTCCCCACGTAATCGTACCCCTCGGACATCCCGCCGCCAAGGACGCCGATGAGGATCCCCCCCGGGTCGCGGTGGCCCTCGAGCCACTGCAGCGCGGCGTCCCGGTCTTCCTTGGTCCACGCCGGGTTCTCGACGAGCGCCGGCCGGTCGCTGAGGCGCCGCAGCTCCGTGGCGACGCGCGCTGCGAAGTCGTACGAGGGCAAGAACGCGGCGGCGTTCCCCGCGATCGTCTTCCAGGTCGCCGCCATCGTCACCGCCATGGCGTGGTAAGTCGCGGGGCCCCGGCTCGCGTAGGACGAGGTGTGGTAGCGCGACGCGACGAGGAGGCGTTTGGCGGGGTCGAAGGGCGAGGCGTACCGCCGGAACTCGCGGCGCCCGCGGGGCACGCCCAGGAGGTCCGCGTACATCTCGACTGGGTGCAGGGTCCCGCTCATCAGGAGACCGCCGGGAAGTTTGGCGAACACCGGGGTCGTGACGACTGACGGGTCGAGCAGCCGGTAGGAAAGGCGGGCGTCGTCCCCGCCACGCGCGATTCGGACCATCCCCTTCCGCGCCCGCCACCCATCAAGGAACGCGGCCACCTGGAGCACCGCCGAGCCGCCGCCATGCCGCGCGAGCTCCGCGCCCAGCAGGTCCAGCACCGTCGCCAGCTCGAGCACCGTGTCCCCGGCACCCGCCTCTTCGAGAAGGTCTCCGAGGAACTCGGGGCTGGCCTCCTCCTCTCCGACGCGGCGCAGCGCGATGCCGACGGCATCGCCGAGTTTGGAGAGCGTGCGGGCGAGTCGGCGGTCCACGCGACTCGCCTCACGGCGCGCCCGTTCCAGGAGGCGTGGAGTGAGGTCCGCCGACCCGTGCGACCGGATGCGGTCGGGCAGGTTGTGCGCCTCGTCGATGATCGCCACGACCTTCTCCAGAGCGAACTCCGAACGCCCCAGAATGCCCTCGCGCGCGTCGGTGAAGAGGTGGTTGTAGTCCGCGACGACGACGTCCGCGTCCCGAGCCGCCTCCAGCGCGACCTTGTGCGGGCACACGCCGTACGCGCGGCACAGCGCCTGCGCCTCCTGCACGTGGAGGACCGCCGGCGCGAGCTGGGCGGCGATGGTCCGGCTCTCCGGGCGGTAGTGCGAGCAGGCGTTGTTCCGCACCAGCCCCGCGCAGAACCCCTGGAAGGCGCCGGTGTGCGTCGGGGCGTCCGTCCGGAGGCAGGTCGCCTGCTTCGCGATCAGGTCGACGGCGGTGACGTCCACGCCTCGCGCCTTCATCCGGCGAAGGGTGTCCACCGCCATGCGGTGCTGCGCCTGCTTGGAGGTGAGGAAGAGGACCGTCCAGCCACGCTCGCGCGCGCGGTACAGCGCGGCGGCAAGGGCCACCGCGGTCTTCCCCATGCCCGTCGGCGCATGGGCGAGGAGGAACCGGGTGGACTCCAGGGCCTGGCGGGCATCGGTGAGGAAGGCGCGCTGTCCCGGGCGGATCGTGTCGAAGGGGACGAAGGCCTCGGGCCCGTCGGCGACCACGGGCTCGCTCAACGCCCTGAGGGACGTGGTCTATTGATGCTACAGGTAACAACATCAGATAACGAACCACTATCCCCTTATCCGAGGGAAGTCGTAGTAGCCTTCATGTGCCCGGTCTGCGGCCTGGCCGGAGAGCCGCGCCCCTGCCCGCGGTGCGGATCGAGCGTCCATTCCTCCGGGCTCGTCCTCCCCCCGAGGCCGGATCGACCGCCGCCCCCGCGCGCGAGGGATCTCGAGGTGATCGCGGGGCTCCTCGCCCTGCCCGGGATCGATCAGGCCGCCGCCGAGCAACTCGCCGCCGCGGGCAGGACCCTGGAGGACATCCTGGCGAAGGCCCTGCCTCGGCGGGCGAGACGGAGCGGGATGCATCACGACCTCGCCATCGAGCTCTCCCTGAAGGCCCTCGCGGAGGTCAAGGTCGAGTTGCAGGTGCTCACCGACTGCGGACGCTGCGGCGGGCCGATGCGGGAGTCGGACGGGACCTGCCCGAGCTGCGGGACGCGCGTCTTCCTCGGGGAATCGATCACGTCGCTCGATGCCGCGCTGCGCGCCGCCGACGGGGACGCGCGTGGCTTGGACCTGGAGGCGGATTTCGCCGCCCTCCCGGAGGCATTCCGCGCAGAGCTCGAGCAGGCGCTGGGGCCGATCGAGGCGGAGGACCTCGGGGCCCTGGACAGTCTCACGCCCGATGACCGCCTGCCGCCCGAGCTGACGGCGTGGCGTCCGGACGTCGAAGCGGAGACGCAACGCTTATTATCGAGAGGAACTAGGCGCCGGCGGTGAGCTTCCGCTACGTGTACGAGCCGCGGAGGCCGCGGTTCCGGTTCACGCGGTACGAGGTCGGTCAGATCCTCCTCGCCGTCGGGGCGCTGACGCTCGCGTTCCTTATCGTCGACGTGAACCCGCTGTACGGCTCCGTCCCTTCCCTGGACTGGATCGCCGTGCGGTTGTTCGCCGCGCTCGTGGCGGTGATCACCGGGTTCCTGTTCCACGAGTTCGCGCACAAGGCGATGGCGGTGCGCTACCGGTGCTGGGCGGAGTTCCGTGCGGACAAGCGGGGACTCCTCATCGGCATCGGCTCGTCGCTTCTGGGCTTCGTCTTCGCGATGCCCGGCGCGGTCTATGTCGACGGGAACCCCGGGCCGGTGAAGGAGGGGAAACTCTCCCTGGCCGGCCCGATGACGAACCTCGTCCTCGGCTCGGCGGGGGTCCTCCTCGCGTTCGCCTCTCGGGGCCTGGGCGGGGCGATGACGACTGACCCCGGGTATATCGCGCGCCTCACCTTCGCCCAGATGGCCTTCGTGAACCTGCTCCTCGGCGCGTACAACATGATCCCCCTGTACCCGATGGACGGTTCGAAGGTGTACCGGTGGGACAAGCGCATCTATGTCGGGGCCTTCGCTGGCCTCATCGCGGTGTTCGCGGCGGGGTTCCTGACCGGGGCCTTCGCGATCTAGCGTTGATCGTCGCCGCCAGATACCCCGCGCCGAACCCGTTGTCGATGTTGACCACCGCCACGCCCGGCGCGCAGGAGTTCATCATCGCGAGGAGCGCGGCGAGACCGCCGAAGTTCGCGCCGTAGCCGACGCTGGTGGGGACTGCGATCACCGGGACGGAGACGAGGCCGGCGACGACGCTCGGCAGCGCCCCCTCCATCCCCGCCACGACGACGACCACGGTCGCCCCCTCGAGGACGCGGCGGTTCTCCAGGAGGCGGTGGAGCCCCGCGACCCCGACATCGTAGAGCCGCTCGACCCGTGCCCCCATGCATTCGGCGGTGACCGCCGCCTCTTCGGCCACGGGGAGGTCCGAGGTCCCCGCCGTCGCGAGGACGATGTTCCCGGAGAGGCGTTTTGGCGGTGACCCGATCACGAGCAGGCGCGCGCGATCATGGTACGTGACGCGATGGGGGATGCCCTTCTCGATCGCCGCGGCGGTGGCGGGAGCGGCGCGGGTCGCGAGCACGACGCGAGAGTCCGCTGACAGCCGACGGACGATCCGGAGGATCTGCTCGTCCGTCTTGCCCGGGCAGTACACGACTTCGGGGAAGTCCTTGCGGAGCGCGCGGTGGCGGTCGACCTTGGCGAACCCGAGGTCCTCGTACGGGAGGCCGCGCATCCGCTCGAAGGCCGTCGGCAGGTCGACCTTGCCCGCCTGCACGTCGCGGAGGAGCGCCCGCACCCTCGCGCGGTCCATGGCCCTCGCATGGCGGGAGGACTTAAGCGCTTTCCACGTTCACGGCGGCATGATCGCGGAGGTGAGCTTGACGCCGATCGGCTCAGGGACGAGAGTGACGGACGCGGTCGCGAAGGCGGTGCGGATCATCCGGGCGAGCGGCCTCCGGAGCCAACTGAACCCGATGGGCACGGTGATCGAGGGCGGTTGGGACGAGGTCCTGGCGGTGGTCCGGCGGTGTCACGACGCGCTTCTCGAGGACCACGAGCGCCTCTCCATCCTCATCAAGATCGACGCGCGGCGCGGTCCCCAGGTCCCCATGGAGCACAAAGTGGAGGCGGTGGAGGAGCGTCTCCGGGACCCGGGCCTCTAGGCATGCCCAGGGTGCCGATATAGCCCGGGGCCGCCCCTTCGCCGTCCCATGACCCTACTCGACCTGGGCCCTCGGTGCGCGCGATGCGGTCCGGGCTTCATCGCGTACCGCGGCGGGGAGTTCCACTGCGTGCGGTGCGGGAAGCCGGCCTGGATCACGGAGCGATTGAACGCCGCCCGGATCCCCGGGAAGACGAACGCCGCCGTCTCGGCGGCGTGGCGCGTCCGGTCGTAGTCGGCCTCTCCGGGCGGGTCAGCCGACCTTCTCCCACTTCTCGAGCTCGAGGACCGAGGAGAGCGTCCCGCCGCGCTTGATCTCCTCGCGCAGCCGGTTCTCCCGTTCTAGGACGTCGAGCGCGCGGTTCGCGATCTCCACCGCCGTTTCCTGGGGGACCACGACGACACCGCTTGCGTCGCCGACGATCCAATCCCCGGAGCGAACGGTCTGCCCGCCGCACTCGATCTCCGCCCCGATCTCCCCGTGGCCTTTCGGCTCCCCGGCGACGGGAGTGATGTGCCGGGAGAAGCAGGGGAAGCCGATCTCCACGATGGAATCGATGTCCCGGGCGGCGCCGTCGATGACCACGCCCGCGACGCCCTTGAGCTTCGAGGACCACGAGGCGAGCTCGCCCCAGATCGCGACCTGGCCGCCCCCCGCGTCCACGACGATGACGTCGCCGGCCTTCGCGCGGTCGATGGCCTCTACCGGCTTCGCCCAGTCCCCGTCGGCGGTCTTCACCGTGAGCGCGCGGCCCACCATCCTCACCGCTCCGGGGTTGCGCGGGTAGATGCCGTGGAGGACCCCGCGCTTCTGGTAGGCGTCGGCGATGTTCGGGGTGCTCACCTGGCGGAACGCCGCCAGCAGGTCCGGCTCGTCGTACTTCTTGTACAGCGGGGACTTGATCGCTTTCCGCCGCGTCATCGCGAGCTTCAGCGTCTGGGCGGCCTTCTTCACGTCCGGGGCCTTGAGGAGCGCGCCGCCGACGATGATGATGCTCGCCCCCGCGGTCAGGGCCTGAGCGACCGTCTCGCTGTTCAGTCCGCCCGCGACGGCCACCGGGACCTTCGCGACCTTGCACACCCGCGTCAGTTCCCGCATCGGGGTCTTCGCGATCATCTGCTCGTCGATGCTGACGTGGAGGCAGAGGTAATCGGCGCCGAGGGCCTGGACCTCCACGGCCCGCCGCGCCTTGTCCGGGCATCCGATGAGGTCGGCCATGATCTTGGCGCCGTACCGCCGCGCGGCCTTCACCGCCTCTCGCATCGTCCCGTCGTCGCTGACCGCGAGCACCGTGACCACGTCGGCCCCCGCCTTGGCGGCGATCTCGACCTCGTACGCGCCCGTGTCCATGATCTTCATGTCCGCGACGAGCGTCTTCCGCGGGAACCGCTTGCGGAGGGCCCGGAGCGCATCGACGCCTTCGGACTTCAGCAGGGGCGTGCCGGCCTCGACCCAGTCCGCCCCGCCCGCCACGGCCTCCTCGGCCGCCTTGAGGGCGCGTTTCAGATGCATGAAATCAAGGGCGACCTGCAACACGGGTTCCATGGTCCCGAGCGACCCGGCGCGCGCGGAAAAAGGTATCCAGGCCGCACGGGATTAATATAAGGAGGGCATGATACGCACGCGTCATGCCACAGGGGAAGTCGGAGCCGGCGGCCGACCGCGACCGTTGCGTCACCGGGGTCGAGGGGTTGGACAGCATCCTCAGCGGCGGCATCCCCCGCGGGAACACCGTCCTGGTCACGGGCAGCGTCGGCACCGGCAAGACCAGCCTCTCCGTGGAGTTCCTCATCCACGGGGCACGGACTGGAGAGAACTCCCTCTACATCTCCGTCACGGAGTCCTCCGAGAAATTGATCCAGAACCTCGTGCGCTACGAGTACTTCGAGCCGCGCCTGGTCAAGGAGGGCCGCCTGATCTTCATCGACCTCCCGCTGATCTACCATCGCCTCGGGCTCGAGAAGATGGAGTTCGACTCGCAGGACGTCACGATCCTGACGAAGGTCATCGTGGACCTCGTGCGGGAGATGCGGACGAAGCGCCTCGTCATCGACTCGGTGACCTCGGTGTGCTACCGCCTCAAGGAGCCGGAGAAGATCCGGCAGTTCATCCTCGACCTCGGGACGGCGCTCTCCGGGCTCGGCTGCACGACCCTCCTGGTCTCGGAGATCTCCCCCTCGGCGGACCGCTACTCCCTCTTCGGCGTCGAGGAGGCCATCGCGGACGGCATCGTGATCATGAGCAACTACGAGCGTCGCGGGGACCTCCTCCGGACGCTCCAGGTGGTCAAGATGCGGGGGACGACGCACTCCCGCGCGAAGTACGTGCTCGACCTGACCCCGGTCGGCGTGCTCCTCGTCCCGCTCCTCAAGGGCGGCAGCGTCACGGCGGGGTGAGCACGTGGCGCGCTCGCTGGCCGACCAGCTCCTCGAACTGCCCGAGGGATCCGCCGCCTGGCTCCGGATGCGGACGGAGGACTACTTCGACGTGGTCCGCGCGATCTTCGATGTCTTCGCCCCGAAGAAGACCCTCGACTCGATCTACGTGACGTGCACGCTCCCCGCGCACTCGATCCAGAACGCCCTCCAGGTCCTCGAGGTGCCGACGGACCACATCTGGTTCGTCGACTGCATCTCCCAGATCATGATGTCCACCGCCGAGCGCGACGAGCACACGATCCTCGTCGAGTCGCCGACCATGCTCGAGAACATCATGCTCAAGGTCGACTACCTCATCCGCCACAGCCAGCGCGAGAGGACCGACCTGATCGTCATCGACTCCATCAACTCCCTCTCCATTCACAACAACATGAAGATCCTCAACGAGTTCCTCCATATTCTGGTCAACAACCTCCGCAGCAAGAACGCCTACACGCTCATCTTCTCCATGGAGGAGTACGAGAACGACGAGGTGCGGAACATCATGAACCTCGTCTGTGACCAGATGATCTCGGCGCGGGAGGCCTGAGCGTGGTCAAGGTCACCTCGACGGGCATCCCCGCGCTCGACAAGGCGCTCATGAACGGCGTCCCCCGGGGGTATACGCTCCTCGTCACCGGCGCGCCCGGCACCGGCCTCGAGCTCTTCGCGAAGCACTTCGCCGCCACCAACCAGGACACGGAGAACGTGGTCTACTTCACCACGACCGAGCGCGACGAGGACCTCCTCGGGGCGATGGAGGAGTTCGGTTTCCACACGAAGGTCAAGATCCTGAACATCGGGCGCCAGTACTACGAGACGGTCCTCGCGCAGCACCTCGAGATCTCCCGGTACCGCCAGGAGGGCATCACGCTCAAGGACGTCCGCCAGTTCGAGACGAAGGCGCGGGAGGAGCGCCGCGTCGCGAACTTCCTGACCTTCCTCACCCACGAGTTCTCCAAGCTGCGCCCGCCGTTCCGCGCGGTGATCGACTCCCTCGACTTCTTCTTCGAGAACTACTCGGAGATGCAGGTGCTCTCGACGCTCCGGACCATCAAGGCGCACACGCAGGTCCAGGAGTCCGTCACCCTCGTCACGATGGTGAGCCACCCGGGGGCGCTCGGGTCCCGGGGGGAGGTCGAGGAGATCGTCGATGGGGTCATCGAGCTCGAGCGCATCCGTGCCGGGGACGAGTTCAAGCGGTCCCTCGTCGTGCGGAAGATGCGGAACCACCCGGAGAAGGCGGGCATCTATCCGTACGAGATCACGAAGCAGGGCATCACGCCCACCTCCTGATCACTCACTGCCGAGGCCGCGCACGACCTCGAACCCGGCGGCCTCCCAGGCCGCGAAACCGCCCTCGAGGAACGTCAGGTCCCGGTACCCGCGCCGCCGCAGCACCGAGATCCCCGCGATGGCCCGGTTCCCCACCCCGCAGTGCACCACGATCGGCCGGTCCATCGGGAAGAGCAGTTCATCGAAGGGCAGGCTCCCATTCTCATGGTGGACGGCGCCCCCGATGTGACCCTCCTCCCACTCGTCCAGCTGGCGCACGTCGAGGACGACGGGCGCTTCGCCGCGGCGGAACCGGTCGTGGAGGTCGCGCGCGGAGACCCGCGTGATCCTGTCGGTGGGCAGGCCGGCGTCGGTCCATGCCCGGATCCCCCCCTCCAGGAACCCCGGCACCTCCTCATACCCGATGAGCGCCAGGGACCGCGTCGCCTCCCGGATCGCTCCCGGGCCGTCCCCGAGGAGCACGAGGCGCGCGCCGAAAGGGATCAGCCAGCCGGCCCACACCAGCAACGGGGCCTCGAGGGGGACCGCGTACGAGCGCGGGATGTGCCCGTCCGCGAAGGCCTGCGGCGATCGGACGTCCAGGACCGTCGCGCCCTGCGCCTGGGCCTGTTGGACCTCGGCGGGGGAAAGAGCGCGGGGCGCCGGGACCTCCGAAACGGGGCGCGGGCCGCGCTGGTTGATCGCCCGCATCCAGTTGAAGTAGACCGGGTACGAGGGCAACCCGTGGAGCGCCCGCATGGTGAACTCTCCCTCTGAGGGCGCCTGCACCAGGGGGTTCCGCTCCCGCTCCCGACCGATCGTGGTCTTGCGCTCGTCGAAGCCCGCCGCCGCGCAGAAGGACCCGGCCCCGTGGGTCGGGTAGACCCGGACGCGGTCCGGGAGGGCGAGGATCTTGTCGTGGAGGCTGTGGTAGAGGTCGCGGGTGAGCGGCCCCGTCATCTCCTGCCCGAGGAGGTCGGTGCGGGCGCACCCCCCGACGATCAGTGCGCCGCCGCTGAACAGGGCCAGGGGCGCCGACGTCCCGGGCGCCAGGAGCGTGAAGGCCAGGTGCTCCGGGGTGTGGCCGGGCGTGGCCATCACCGCCAGGGCGAGGTCGCCGATGGGCAGGCGATCCCCCTCGGCGAGGGGCAGGTGATCGTATTGCAGTCCGGCCTCGCGGCTGGCGGCCACGACCGCGCCCGTACGGGCGGCGGCCTCGCGGGACCCGGAGACGAAGTCGTTGTGGACGTGGGTGTCGATCACGTGGGTGATCGTCACGCCGAGGGCCTCGGCGGTCCGCAGGTACGGTCGCACTTCGCGCACCGGATCGATCAGGATGGCGGTCCGGGACGCCAGGGAACCGACGAGGTGGGCGGAGTTTCCCAAGTCCTCATTCACGAACTGTTCCACGAACGGTAGGTCGTGACGGTCCGCTTTCGGGAGATGACTGGGCTGATCGACCAGGTCCGCCCGCCGTTTGCCCTTGCGCACGACGGCGCCGAAGTCGACCGCCATTCCGGACCCGCGCTCCTGGCCATCCCCCCGGCCGGTCATGAGGTTTCGCGTAGGCGGTCCGACGGGGTCTTGACCGACCAGATCGGGACAGGGAACAGTCCAAGAACGATCCCGTGACCCGTTCGCCCACGGCCTCCCCCTTGGGGAAAGCCTTTAACGGGCCCCTGTCCTCTTGTTCTTGCGGCGCAAGCCGCAGGACTTAAAACATGCAGAAGCGAATGCCTGTTCGGAAGGACAGGGAAGGTGTGTCTCCGGTGATTGCAACCATCCTGATGGTCGCCATCACCGTGGTGTTGGCGGCCGTGCTGTA
>Ga0334722_10000074_pt1 | contig 141273 bp, 137 predicted proteins | sample C3_bottom_MG_FD_207210 | JGI IMG/M metagenome (GOLD analysis project Ga0334722, IMG submission 207210) | Sediment microbial communities from Yellowstone Lake, YNP, Wyoming, USA - C3_bottom | ecosystem: Environmental > Aquatic > Freshwater > Lake > Sediment | place: USA: Wyoming | collected... | reverse complement strand
ACATCCTTGTAGACCGACGCGTTGTAGAGGACATCGGTCGCCCGGCCGTCACGGTGGCGGATGGTGAGGGGGTAGTCGGTGACAGAGCCCTTGGCGAAGACTTGCAGGTAGCCCTCGCGGGCATTCTGGGGTTCGGTGAAGTAGTCGGAGAAGTCGGTGCCGATGAGTCCCTCGCGGGGGACACCGGTGACCTTGATGGTGGCTTCATTCACATCGGTGATTTTGCCCTCGGGGCTGATGGTGACCAGGGGGTCGACGCTGGCCTCAATCAGACTGCGGGCGTACTGCGAGGCGGTGCCGGCCTGCTCCTCGGCGCGCTTGCGCTCGGTAATATCCCGGGCAATGGAGGAGGCACCGATGACGATGCCGCTTGCATCCAGGATGGGCGAGACAGTCACTGAGATCGAGATCGCCTTCCCATCCTTCCTGACGCGAAGGGTCTCGTAGTGATCGACGCGTTTGCCGTCCCGGATTTCCTTGAGCAGGCTGACCATTTCGTCGGGCCGGCTGGGGTGGATCAGAAGCGAGACGGGCTTGCCGATGATCTCTTCGGTCGTGTAACCGTACATCTGCTCAGCGGCCCGGTTCCAGCTCGTGATGGTTCCATCGAGGGCCTTGCTCATGATCGCGTCGTCGGACGAGTCGATGACAGACGCGAGCAGTGCGGACCGGGTTTCGCTGTCACCGGCGCGCGTCCCGTTCGCGCCCGCCAGGACTTCTGTGCGTGAGTCCCAATCCATAGGTTTCTCCGAAATCATCGCTGCGAGTTTGCCGGATTGCCACCTGCAGACGGCGCGGTGGTGGTCGTGTTCGCTACTGATACCCTACCCCATCGAGCGCGACGGTCGTGTGGGGCGAAAGCGACAGACCTGTGCGCCGCGTGACCAGGCGTGTCAGCCGGCAAGAACAGTTAGCGCGCGCTGCGGCGTGTGCGTGGGTTCGCTTTGCGGGGCGGCTTCGGCGTTGCGTGACCGTTGCCGCCGTTCGCGGGTACCGAGTGACCGTAGTCATAGTCGGGCGCCGAGCCGTGCCACGGTTCGATGGCGAAGAATGTCTCGACGACCTGCGGATCGAAATGCGTGCCCGCTTGCGACTGGATGTATTCCTTCACTTTCTCGATCGGCCAGGCCTGGCGATAGGGCCGGTCGGAGAGCAGGGCATCCCAGACATCCACGATGGCAAAGACGCGGGCGGCCAGCGGGATGGCGTCGCCCTTGAGTCCCCGCGGATAGCCGGTGCCGTCCCACTTCTCGTGATGGCAGAAGGGGATGTCGAGGGCGGGCCGCAGGTAGGTGATGGGCGCCAAGAGGTCGTGGGCATAGACCGGGTGGCGGCGCATGGTGACCCACTCGTCGTCTTCGAGTTTGCCGGGTTTGAGGAGCAGCCGGTCGGAGATGCCGACCTTGCCGATGTCGTGGAGGAGCGCGCCGCGGCGAATGTGGACGAGGTCGGCTTCGCTGAAGCCCATACAGCGGGCGAGGCGCAGCGTCATCTCGGTGACGCGCTGCGTGTGGCCTTCGGTTTCGTCGTCGCGTAGGTCAAGCGCGCGCACCCAGCCCTCGAGGGTGGCGTCGTAGGCGACTTGCAGTTCGATGTTGGACCGCTGCAAAGCTGTGAACAGGGTGGCGTTGTCAATGGCAATCGAGGCCTGCGTGGCCAGGGCGCCGAGGAATTCCATCCAATCGAATTCCGGCTCGAGGAGGGTGCGATGGAAGATTTCCAGCACGCCCTTGACCTGCCCCTTCGAGACCAGCGGCATGCAGAGGTAGGTGACGAAGCCCTCGCCGGCAATGAGCGACGCCCGCTCAAAGTCATTGACTTGCGCCAGGTCAGGGATGCGGACGAAGCGCTGATCGAGCGCCGCCTGCCCCGAGTACCCTTCACCGAGGCGGATGTGGCTTTCATGTAATTTGCCGGTGTGGAAACCCCGCCCGGCGGCGAATTCGAGCGTTTTCGTGTGCGGGTCGAGCAGCAGCACATTCGCGGCGTCGACCTGCAATTGGGAGGTGACCTGGTCGAGGAAGACATTCAGCGTGACGCGCAGGTCGAGACTGCCGGTAATGGCGAGGTCAATGGCGCGGAGCGCGGCCAGGCGATCGAGTTGGCGGCGCAGGCGTTGCTCGCCCAGACGCCGTTCGGTGATGTCCTCGGCGATGCCGGCGATGCGGAAGACCCGGCCCTGGGCATCGCGGATGGGGAAAGCCCGGTCGCGGATCCAGCGTTCGGTGCCGTCAGGCCGGACGATGCGATATTCCTCATCGAAGCCGCCCTCGGCCTGGCGCACCATCGCGGCGGCGACGCGCGGCCGGTCGTCGGCGTGGATGGACTCCAGAAACGACATCGTGTCGTCGTACAGACTCTGAACTGGGCGCCCCCACACGGTCTCATAGGCGGGGCTGACATACAGGAGTTTGTTGGTTTCGGCTTCGACGAGCCAGAACACTTCCTGGATGTTGTGCGCGAGCTGGCGGAAGCGCTCTTCGGAGTCCCGCAGGGCCTGTTCGGCGCGGGTGCGCCGCGTAATATCGCGCACAATCCCCATATGCCCGACGGTGTGGCCGTTTTCCATCAGCGGCACACCGATATTTTCGACCGTGATGTAATCGCCGGATTTGGCTCGCATACGGCCCTGGACCGGGAAGGCGCGACCGCCGCCTAACATTTCCTGCACCCGCGCGGAGACCTCGGTCAGATCATCGGGATGGATGAATTCGTAGAACTTCCGGCCGATCCATTCCTCGGGGCGCCAGCCGGTCATCGCTTCGAACGCGGGGTTCAGCGAGAGGATGGTTCCATCAGTCGCGGTCATGTGAATCAGGTCGGGCGCGCATTCGACGAGCCGACGGAACCGGGCCTCGGCCTCGTGCCGGGTTTGCTCGGCTTCCTTGCGTGCGGTGATGTCCTCCATCAGGCCGTCGATGACTTCTTCGCCGTCTGGGGCCCGCGAGAGCGTTTCGGTCAGCGCCACCCAAATGAGGCGCCCGTCCACACACCGCATCTGCGTTTCGTGTTTCCGGAGCGCCCCGGTCCGGCGCAGTGCGGCGAGGACGGTGTTGCGATCGTCGGGCGCGGCGTACATGTGCGCGCAATCAGTCGCCGCGGCGTCGGCGAAGGACTGGAAGCCGAGGAGGTCGAGGAGCGCGCGGTTCGCTTCCAGTAACTGCCCCGACACGGTGGTGCGAAAGACCCCGACATCCAACCGGGTGAGCAGCGACACGAGCCGGGCTTCGACCGCACTGACATGCTCGCGGGCCGAGGCCCGGTCGCGCGCTTCGCGGATTTCCCGTTCCACGGCCGGGCACAGGCGCGCCAGGTTGTGCTTGAGGATGTAATCGGAAGCGCCGGCCTGCATTGTGCGCACGGCGACTTCCTCGCCGATGGTGCCGGAGACGACGATGCACGGCAGTTGCGGCTTCCGATCCTTCGCGATGCGTAAGACTTCTTCCCCGGTCATGCCGGGGAGGCAATAATCGGTAATCAGCAGGTCCCACGACTCTTGGTCAAGCGCCGCGATCAAGTCGGTGGCGGTGTCGACGCGCCGGTGGACGGGGTTGCACCCGCCCTTGTGCAACTCCCGGATCAACAGCAGGGCGTCGTCCGGCGAGTCTTCGACGATGAGCAGCCGCGGCGCGGGTGCCTCCATCAGGCGGCGTCTCCGTTCGTGCTCTCGGCGAGGTCGGCGCGTTCGTTCAGGAGCAGCCAATAGAAATCGAGGGTCTGCGCCATTTGCTGCAGGTCGTCGAAGGCCACCGGCTTGACCAGGTAGGAATTGGCGCCCAAGTCATAAGCGCGGTTGATGTCCTCGGTCTCTTTGGACGATGTCAGGACAACGACCGGCAGGCGCTTGAGCACCGGCTGCTGGCGCAGCCATTGCAGGACCTCGTGGCCCGACCGGCGAGGCAGTTTCAGGTCGAGGAGGATGACCACCGGCAGCGGGTGGCGCTCGCGGTCAGCGTACTCGCCGGTGCCGGAGAGGTAAGCCACCGCCGCGTCGCCGTGCGGGACGGCGTGAATAGGATTGGCGATGCGGGCGTTGCGGAACGCCCGCTGCACGAGCAGCACATCGTTCGGGTCGTCTTCAACCAGCAGGATGGTGCGGCGATTGGATCCCATCAGTTCACGCTCGCTTTCGGCAAGTCCACCCAGAAGCGGCTCCCCTGCCCGGGTTCGGACTCCACACCGACCTGCCCGCCCATGCGTTCGACGCCGCGACGCACGATGGCCAGGCCGATGCCGGTGCCGGGGAAGCGGTCGGCGCCGTGCAGCCGCTCGAAGGGCCGAAAGATGCGGTCCCGGTGTTCGGCGGCGATGCCGATGCCGTTGTCTTCAATCCAGAGGCGGATGTGCCCGTTCCGTTCCTCGGCGCGCAGCCGCACGTGCGGCGCGGCGCCGGCCACGAATTTGGCGGCATTGGTGAGCAGATTGGCGACGACCTGCACGAGCGTGCCGCGGTGGGCGACCACGCGGGGAAGTGTCCCGGGGATGTCCAACTGGGCGTGCTGCGCGGCGAGGAATTCATCGATCTGCGCCCGCGCGTCGGAGACGACCGAGTCGAGCGAGACCGGCGCCACCTCGAGTTCATTCCGGCTGATGCGGCTGTAGGCCAGCAGGTCTTGGATGAGCGTGTCCATCCGCTTGGCCGCGGTGGCGGCGCGCTGCGCGTAGTCCTGTCCGGTCTCGTTCAGTTGCGGTGCATGCTCTTCGAGCAGCGCCTGCGTGAAGCCCTGCACGGCCCGGAGCGGCGCGCGCAGTTCGTGCGAGACGGTGCGGGCGAACTGTTCGAGTTCGGCGTTCACTTCGCTCAATTCGGCGGTGCGGTCGGCGACTCGCTGTTCCAACTCGGCGTTCAGGCGGCGCACTTCGTCCTCGGCGCGCAGGCGGTCCGAAATATCAATGGCAAACCCGCCGACGAGGGGCGGGCCATCGCCGTCGGGGAGCGGGAACTTGGCGACGAGCAAGTCTTGGGTGACGCCGTTGGGGAAGGTCACGCGCTGCACTACCTGGCTGGCGCGCCCGTCGGCCAGCACCTGTCGGTCGTGCGCGCGGCCGGCCGCGGCCGTTTCGGGCGACAAGACTTCCTCCACCCGGCGGCCGACGAAGTCGTGCACCTTCACGCCGGACGCCTCTTCAAATCGTTTCGTGATGTACACGAGCCGGCCGTCGGCGTCCTTGATGAACGCGTAGGCGGGACTGTTCTCCATGAACGCGCGAAACCGCGTCTCACTGTCCCGGAGCGCTTGCGAGGCAGTGGCCGCTTCGCGTTCTCCGGCGTCGAGTGCCTCGGCCATTTGGTCGAACGCGTGGGCCAAGGTACCGATCTCGCCGCCGGACTGTGGCAGCCCGGTACGCGCCGCCAGATCGCCGGCCGCCAGCCGGTGTGCAGCTGCGATGAGGACGGCGACCGGGCGGCCCACTGAGAAGTGGCCGACCGTCATCGCAAACGCGAACGAGAGGATGGCGACTAGGGTGAGCGCCAGCAACTGCACGCGCAATTGTCGGTCGGCGGCGCCGTAGGCGAGCGTCGCCGGGATGCCGACCAGGAGCCGTCCCGCAATCTGGTCATTGCCGAGGGTCAGCGGGCGGTACGCGAACAGGCGCGGCACGCCGTCGAGGCCGGGGCCGTCCAGCGTCCCGGCCGTCACGCTGGCGAGGGCGGTCTGAAAGGCCGCGTTGTCCGGGCGTTTGCCGACCCACTTGCCGGGGTCGGGGTAGCGCGCCACGACGACTCCCTCTCGGTCGATGACGGTGGCCGCCGAGCCACGCGGCAACCGGGTGCTGGCGACGAGTTCGTTCAGCCAGGCCAGGTCGACGGCGACGAACACCACGCGGCGGACTTCGCCATCCGGCCCGAAGAGAGGGTAACCGAAGTTGATGCTGGGCTTGCCGGTGATGTGTCCGATCTGATACTCGCCGGCGGCAAAGCGCCGGGTGCGCATGACGGCGTGATACCAGGGCCGATCGTAGGCGGGAACCGGCTGGCTGATCGGCACGGCGCTGGCGAAGGTCATCGCATCGGAACAACGCGCCACGCCGAAGTTGAGGTAATGGGGACTGCGAGCCAGGAGCGCCGCCAGGCGGGCCGAGCAGACGGCAGGGTCGCCGTCGCGGACCTCCGGCCAGGTGGCCACTTCCTCCAGGATCCGCCGCGCGTCTTCGATCAACTGGTCCTGTTTCATGGCGACCAGTTCGGTGACCTGCATGGCATCGTGACGGGCGGCCTCGCCGTCGGCGCGGCGACGCGCCAGGCCGTTGATGACTACCAAGGCCATCGCGGGAAGGAGCGCCAGCGCGACCAGCGCCAGCACGCGCACGCGCAGACTATCGAACGACCACCGAGTCATGTGTGAGTGGATGGGCACCATCCCTGCCGCCGGGAGCCCGGAGGGGCTGCACCAATACACGCTCCTTCCGAGGTCTCCTGGCAGGACATTCCGCAGAATTCAGCCGGTTTGTAGCATGCCCGCCGACGCGCTTTGGCTGCCGAGGGCACAGGGGTGTTGGTGCCGCGCGACAGGCGTGGCGGCGGCTGCCACAGGGGGCGGGCAGGGGGTGACAACAGGGGTGACGGGGCTTGTCCTGCGAAGCCCCGAGTGCAGCGAGGGGCGAAGCAGGATGGTGGAGGCGGGGGGAATCGAACCCCCGTCCGGACAGCGGTCACCGCGGGGCGCTACGGGCGTAGCCGGTTGTCGGGTCTCGCAGACGCTTGGCGTACCGGCACGCCGGGCGTCCGCCAGCCTACTGGGGTCTCGTCGCTCCCTTAGTAGGTGTGAGGGAGAAACCAGCCGGATTTTCTGACAGCCGTTCCGGACCTACCGGCGCCGGTCCGGGCGACCGCCCTCTACAGGGAGAGGGAATTACGCGTAAGCGTAGTTGGCAGTTATAGGGTTGCCCGGTTTTAAGAGGTCGGGCGACTCTGCCCGCTCCCCGAGGCGCCTGGCTCTCCGTCAAAGCCGGTCGCCCCCACGAGAGTGTCTGCCATCCGTATTGTACCACCACTCGCGGACCGTTCAGCGATCTATTGCAGGTGTTGAGGCAGCGCCAGCAGTGCCAGGGGATTGATGGCGTCGCCGTTCAGATAGGCGGCCCAGTGCAGGTGGGGCCCGGTGGCGGCGCCGGTCATCCCGACGCGCCCGACGACCTGACCGGCAGTGACGGTGTCGCCTTGCGCGACCTCGATGCGGGAAAGGTGCAGATAGACGGTCGCCAAACCAGCGCCATGGACGACCACGACGGTCTTGCCGTGCAGTTTGTAATGTTCGGCGATAAGCGCGACCGTCCCGGCGGCACTTGTGTGCACCGGCGTGCCTTCCGGCGCGGCGAGGTCAATGCCGCGGTGCCAGTCCACTTCCCGGCCGTTGCGGATGCGCCGCGTGCCGAAGGCGGTGGTGGTGCGTCCGGCGAACGGCAGCGCGAACGGCCCCGGCCAGCCCGCCGGGCCGGTGTCGGACCGGATGGCGGCGCCGATGGCGGCCCGTTCGGCCTTGGCTTCGGCAGCGCTGTAGAGCGAGTTGGTGGCTTTCGAGACGCGGAGGCGCTGAGTGGGTCGCTTCAGCGCCGCAATGGTGACCTGCAAGACTTCCTCGACGTCCTCCCAATCGTGATGGACTTTGCGGACCGCCAAGGGGCGGCGCCCGACCGGCGCGTCAATCGGCACCGGCAAGAGCACCCACCACAAGTCAGGCGTCTCGGTGAAGCGGTAGGTTTCTCCGAACCAGCGTGCCGTCGCGCTCGACGCGATACGGGCCAGACGGACCAGCACCACGCCGCCAGGTTGGACTGACGCGGGCCAAACCGCCGGTGGCAGGGGGGGGCGCTGCGATGTCGCGATGGCGGGCATTGTTGCGACGAGCAGCACGGAGATGAGGAGCAGGCGCCTCATTCTGGTTTCATTCTGCCCGACGCGGCGCCGAGGATGCCACCGGCGGCGCCGAGGGCCAGCCCTGCCGTCCCCGCGAACAGGGCCAGGAGCGCCAGCACGACGAGATATTGATCGGGTGCGAGGGCCTTCACAAAGACGGCCGTGCCGGCCGGCAGGCGGCTGTGTTGCGCGAGCAGCGCGGCGGGGGTCAGGTGTTCGAGGCGCACATGCAAGGCCAGCCCGCCGGCGGCCACCAGCCCGCCGACGACCGCGCCCAAGCCGGCGCCGGCGCCGACCGGCAGAGCGCGCTGCGCGATGAGCATCCAGACCCGGGCGGCGGCGAACCCCGACAGCGGCAGCCAGCAGCAGGCGAGATAGCAGAACGGGGCCGGTAGGCCGCTCGGCAGCGCAAACAGCGGGACGCACAGCAGTGCGGCGAGCAGATGGGCGCGCCGCGCGCCGGAATCGGTGGCGGGCGTCATGGGCTCTGTTCAGTGCGCGGCGCCCGCAGCGCGGCCCCGATCAGTCCGCCGAGGCCGGCGCTACAGACCGATGCGAACACCAAGTGGGTGGCGATCAGCACCAGCCCGGCGCGGGTGGTGATGAGGTCGAACAGCAGGCGCAGGTCTTCCGGCTGGCCTTCCTTGAACGAGGTGATGACCGCTTGCCAGTTCGCCACTTGCACCGGCCAGGCGATGGTCAGGACGATGACGGCGCAGACTGCGGTGACGCACCCGGCGATGACACCGGCGGTCGCGCCTTCCCGCGCGGCGAGGGGGCGCCGCACGAACCGGCAGACGAACAGTGCGGCGAGGAGGCCGGCCGTGAACGGCCAGGTGAAGCCACACAGGTTGATCGTGCACACATACCACGGCAACGCGGACAGCACGCCCGCGGGCGCGCCCGTGAGCAGGCCGGCGAAGAGATAGTCGCGCGCGCCGGCGCGCTCCCTCATGCCGATGGTGGCGCGGCGGGCGGGGGCGGTGGGGGCGGGACCTGGGGCGGCGTCGGCGGCTGGTAGTAGCCCACCGGCGGCTGCGGCTTCCAAATGAGCGCGGCAAAGAGGCCGCCCAGCAGCCCCATCACGCCGTAAATGACCGTGCAGAAAATCGCGCCGGCAGGTCCCATCATGAGAGCGAACACCTGCTGGATGATCTGGCGTTGCTGCTCCGGCATCTGGAGGAGTTGCTTGTCAAACGCGGCCTTGACGAACGGCCCGGCGATCAGGGTCAGACCGGTCCAATAGATGACACCGGCCAGCACACCGCTGAAGCCGCCGGCGGCGATGCCTTCGCCCATCGTGACGCCGTTCTGCGTGAATCGCGTCAAGACGAATCCGGTGAGCATGCCGCCCAGGATGACCCAGGCGCAGCAGACGCAGTTGAGGGCGCTGACATAGGGGATGAACGACAGGACCCCCGCGCTGACGCCGCCGATAAGCGCGGCGAAGAAGACTTGGCCGAAGGTGGGCGAGTGGCGCGCCACGGCTACTGCACCCCTTGCTTCGGCGCCCGCCAGATGAGGGCGGCGATGAGGCCGCCGAGGAGGCTGATCAATGCAGCCCCGATAGCGTTGCCCACGACGCCGATCGGCCCGGTCATGAGGTCTGCGATTCGTTGCCCCATTTGGCGCGAGGACTCGGGGAGATTCTGAACTCGTTCGAGCGCCTGCGCTCGCATGGATTCGAACGCGCCGGCGAAGACGAGGCGAGACATAACGAAGACCGCAAGACTGGCGACAACTCCTGCAATGGCCCCCACAAGGATTCCCTCGCCGACCGTGATGCCTCCCTTGATTCGCTTCTGCAACAGGAATCCGGCGCCGAAGCCGCCAAGAATGATGAAGAGACAACCGGCCATGGCGACCTGGGGGATCCCGGCCACAATCCCGGCCACTCCGCCGGCGAGCAGTGCCGCGATCGCAATCTGCCCGGAAGTCGGTTCAGTGCGTGACATGAATGCCCCCTCCCTGAGGTTGGGTTGATGTGCGGTGTGGTGTGTGGCAGGACTTTGTGCGTGGTGTGACTTCGGAATCCAATGACTCAGCGGCGCGCAACGCCGGGACGATGAGCCAGGCGCCTGCGGCGCCGACCAGTGCGCCGGTCAGCAAGCGCGTCGGCAGAAACGGCCCGCGCAGCCCGAGCACTTCGCTGGCGACATCGAGCAGCATCAGCCCCAGCGCCAGCCCGAAGAGGCGCAGGCGCACGGCATGGGGCACGGGGCGAAGCGAAAATTGCGAAACGAACCCAATCAGCGCGAAGCCGGTGTAGAGAACCGTGCAGCGCGCGCAAAGCGCCATCGGCGCCCCCGCCACCCACAGGCAGCGGTCGGGCTGCTGGTGACAGGCGGGGTGAAAGGCGAGATAAGTAACAGCGCCCCACAGGCGCAGCGGCTTCGGCGCGGTGCTGAGGACGGGGGCCGCGACCGCCGCGGCCACCCCGAGGCCCGCAATCGCCGGCAGCGCCCACGCCAGCAGGCGCAGCCAATCGCGCCCGCGCCGCGCTACGACCGCCATGGCGTTGTCATTAGCAGATTGGGCCCCAATGTCCTGTGGACACGCCGCACGTCCGCATTATGCCAAGACTTCATAGTCATAGGCCGAGGTGATGGTTTGCCCGCGGGCAAACCGGTCGGGCGCGAAAAACGCGGCGTCGAACGCCTGCGGCGCTCCGTCGAGCAGCCATTCGGTCAGGCCGCGGCCGACGGACGGACTCAGTTTGAACCCATGCCCGCTGAAGCCGACGGCGAGCCACAGTCCTTCGATGCCCGGCGCCGGGCCGAGTAGCGGGTGAGCGTCGGGCGAGACGGTGTAGAGCGCCGCGTAGCCGCCCCACGGGAACGCCCGGGTCAGAGACGGCACACGCAGCGCGATGGCGTCGCGGCTGCGCTGGATGAACGCAGGCGTGGGGACGGGGTCGAAGGCGTCGGGGTCGGGCACCGGGTCGTCGAGATGCGCGTCGAGGGAGCCGACGAGCAGGAGATGACCGGGCGCGGTGCGGCTGTACATGCCGGTGCGCAGGTCGGCGATGACGGGCAGGCCGGGCGTGTTCGGCGGGGTGCGGAGCATCGCGATCTGCGGGCGGGTGACTGTCAAAGGCAGCCGCAACTCGATTGGATCGAGCAAGCGGGTCGCCCAGGGGCCGGCGGTGACGATGACGGCGTCGGCGGCGATGTTGCCTTCCGAGGTACGCACGCCGCGCACGCGCCCGCCGGCGATGTCAATCGCTTCGACAGAGACGCCTTCGCGGATGACGGCGCCGTGGGCGCGGGCGCCTTCCGTCCAGCCGTGCAAGACGCGCCAGGGGTCGACATAACCGGCGTCGGGCTCGAAGGCGATGAGTTCGTCGTCGAGGTACAGGGCGGGCGCGACGGCGCGGGCCGCGGCGCCGTCAAGCAGTTCAACCGCGATGCCGACGCGCTGTTGCATCGTGACATTGCGTTGCAGGCGCTCGCGCTGGGCGGCGCGGGCGATGAGCGCGACGCCGCACCCGGTGAACCCGGACGGGTGGCCGGTGACCGGCTGGAAGTCGCGGAAGACGCCGAGGCCGTCAAGCGCCATGCGGGCGGTCTGCGGGTGTGAATAGTGCTGCCGGATGACGGCGGTCGAGTGGCCGGACTCGCCGTGGCCGATGAAGCGGCGCTCGAGCAGCGTCACCGACGCCCCGCGGGCCGCCAAGTAGAAGGCGGTGGCTGTGCCCATCACGCCACCGCCGATGATGACGATGTCCGCCGGCACGGGCGGGCTACTTGCGTTCGACTGCGAACCCGCCGTCGATGGAATAGCGCCCGGCGCCGCCGAGGAAGAACGACAGCGCGACAATCAGCAAGAACAGCGGGTACTCCAGGCCGATCGCGTGCGGATGACCGGTGCCGTCGGTGGCGCCGAGAAAGAAGCCCTGCGTCCAGTGCACCTTCACGATGGCGACCGCCATGTCCACCGCAATCCCCAGGGCGAACAGACGCGTCATAATCCCCAGCACCAACGCAATGCCGCCGCCGAACTCAGCGAGCATCAGCGCCCAACCGAGGACCGTCGGGAATGGGAGGCCAAAATGACCGACAAAGCCAATCGTTCCTTGGATGCCCGGGCCGCCCCACCAGCCGAAGAGTTTCTGGCCGCCGTGGGCGATGAAGATGGCGCCGAGCGCGGCGCGAACCAACAACACCGCAAAATGCCGGTAGTTGTCGAATGACTTCAGCATGCGCCCCTCCTCCGGGCGGCGGCACGCCGCCCGCGGGGCTCATTGTAGCATCGGCTGGGGAGGGAGGGCTTGAGGGGCAAGGAATGAAAGATGGACGGCGAGGAACTGAGGAAGTGAGGAAGCGGGGGCAACCACGCAAGGACTGCATTCGAGTTCAGCCCGCTCCCCCTCACCCGGCCTTCGGCCACCCTCTCCCGATTGGGAGAGGGACTACGCGTCCACCGAGTGTTCAACTCGCCCCCACTTGCGAGGACTTGGGGGAACAGTTGGAGGAGAGGGTCGAGCGTCGTCCCGTTTCAGGCCTTGTATTGTTCGTTGTGCAGGAGGGCGGCTTTGCGTTTGAGGCCCCAGCGGTAGCCGTGGAGGGCGCCGTCGCTGCCGACGGCGCGATGGCAGGGGACGAGGACCGACACGGGGTTCGTGGCGCAGGCGCGGCCGACGGCGCGAGCCGCAGTCGGCTGGCCGATGGCGCGGGCCAGGTCGGCATAGGTGCGCTGCTGTCCGCGGGGGATGGCCTGCAACGCGCGCCAGACGCGCAACTGAAACGCGGTGCCTTGCAGATCGAGGTCGAGGCGCGGGTCGGCGGGCGCGCCGTCAATGACGCGCAGCACGGCGCGCACCGGGCGCCCCAGGGCGCCGTCGTCGCGGGTGATGACGGCGGCGGGGAATTCGTCGCGCAGTTCCCGTTCCAGGGTACGCACCCTTTCGCCGAGCATCACCGCGCAGACGCCGCGCGGTGTCGCTGCCATCAGCACGCGCCCGAGCGCGCATGGCGCTACGCTGAAGCGGATCGCCAGGCCCGCGCCGCGGCGGCGGTACTGCGCGGGGGTCATACCGAGGCCGGCGGTGGCGCGCTCGTAGAGGCGGCTGCTGGAGCCAAAGCCGGCGTCGTACATCGCGTCGGTGACGGTAGCGCCGGTGCGCACCAGCGACTTGAACCGCGCCACGCGCCGCGCTTGCACATATTGCTTGGGTGTGATGCCCAGGTGTTGGCGGAAGAGCCGCTGCAGGCGGTGCGGCGTCGCGCCGACGACGGCGCCGACCGCAGTCAGCGTCGCGGGACGGTCAACAGTGCGGTCGAGCGCCCGGCAGGCGCGCTGGACGAGCGCGACGCCGGGCGCGGTCGTCAGCGGCTGGTCGGAGTGGCAGCGGCGACAGGCGCGGAAGCCGGCGCGCTGCGCTTCGGCGGCGGTGGAGAGGAACTCGACGACCTCGCGCCGCGGCCGGCGTGCCGGGCACGACGGCCGGCAGAAGATGCCCGTTGAACGAACGCCGAAGACGAACACCGGGTCGAACCGCGCGTCGCGCCGCAGCGCGGCCTGCCAAAGCAGGTCACCGTCAGTTGCGAGGGTGCGGTCGTGTGTCATAGCGTCAGATTACTTCGGCGAGAGAGGACGATTCTATCCGGTTCGCGCCGGCAAACCGGGCGGGCGCTTCAATTCCAGAGTTTCCAATCAAATCCCCGAAGCCCCTCACCCCCGCTTCGCGTACCCCTCTCCCGACTCGGGAGAGGGGACTGCCGTCTACCTTTGCCGCGGCCGGACGTTGAGCTGCTCAATTCCAGAGTTTCCTATCTAACCCACGCAGATTGATCGCCTCGGCAAGGTGATTGGGGGCAATGGCGTCAGCGCTGTCGAGGTCGGCGATGGTGCGGCCGAGTTTCAGGATGCGGTCATAGGCGCGGGCGGAGAGGCCGAGTTCACGGATGGCCATTTGGAGCAGGTGCTTGCCCTCGTCGTCCACCTGGCAGAACTCCTGCAAATGACGGCTGCCCATCTGCGCGTTGCAGGAGATGCCCGCCGCGGAGAGGCGCTGCTGTTGGCGCTCGCGCGCCTTGGCAACGCGGCCGCGCACGGCATCCGACGACTCACCGTCGGGCTGGCCGAGCATTTCGTCCTCGCGCAGGCGCTGCACTTCGATGTGAATGTCAATCCGGTCGAGCAGCGGGCCGGAGAGCCGACGCAAGTAACTCTGGATGCGCGTGCGCGAGCAGGAACACTGGCGCACTGGGTCGCCGAAGAACCCGCACGGACACGGGTTCATCGCCGCCACCAGCGTCATCCGCGCCGGGAAAGTGTGCGAGCCGGCGGCGCGACTGATGGTGACGATGCCGTCCTCGAGTGGCTGGCGGAGACTTTCGAGCGCGTCGCGCGTGAACTCGGGCAGTTCGTCGAGGAAGAGGACGCCTTGATGCGAGAGACTGATCTCGCCCGGCCGCGGGATCGTCCCGCCACCGACCAAGCCCGGTGTCGAAATCGAATGGTGCGGCGCGCGGAAGGGGCGCGTCAGCAGCAGGCCGTGGCCGCGCGGCAGCGTGCCGGCGATCGAGTAGATCTTCGTCACTTCGAGCGCCTCGGCGCGGCTGAGCGGCGGCAGCACCGTCGGCAGGCGGCGGGCGAGCATCGTCTTGCCGGAGCCGGGCGGCCCGGCGAGCAGGACATTGTGGCCGCCGGCGGCGGCAATTTCCATCGCCCGTTTCACATTCTGCAGACCCTTCACTTCGCCGAAGTCGACGCCGTACTCGGGCTGGTCGAAGTGGCCGTTCGTCGGCGGGGAGAGCGGCGTGTGCGCGTCCGGGTGTGCCAGGATTTCGACCGCCTCGGGAATGTTGGAAGCGGCATAGGCGCGGATGCCGTCCACGACCGCGGCCTCGTTGGCGTTTTCGGTCGGGACGATGACCGCCGACTTCCCGGCGTCGCGGGCGGCGAGGACGAGCGGCAGGACGCCGCGCACCGGTCGCAGCGTACCGTCGAGACTGAGTTCGCCGAGGGCGACGAAGTCGTCGAGGTGGTCGGCGGTGTATTGCTCGGTGGCGGCGAGGACGCCGAGCGCGATGGGCAGGTCGAACGACGAGCCAATCTTGCGGATGTCGCTGGGCGCCAGATTGACGACGACCTTGCGCGTGGTGGGGAAGCGGAAGCCGACATTGCGCAGCGCGGAGGCGACGCGGTCGCCCGATTCCTTCACGGTGGCGTCGGGCAGGCCGACGATGACGAACTTGTTTTGGCCGGGCGCCAGGTCCACTTGCACTTCGACCAACAGCCCGTCAATGCCCTGGAGGGCGCCGCTGAACACCCGTGCCAGCATCGACTGTCACTTCCCGCCGCGACGAGGTGAGTCCTGCCTAATCGTCAAGAACTACGAGGCCTGACGCAAGAACTTCCGCCCCTGCGCGGTGATGGCGTGCTTGCCCTGGCCGCCCTCGAGGCGCTCGGCGTAACCGGCGCGGCGCAACTTCCCCAGGCAGCCGCGCACGACGCGAATCGGCAGCCCGCTGCGCGCCGCCAGTTCCGGCGGAAATTCGGGCGCCACGCGCAATAGGCGCAGGAGGCGCAGGCAATCGGGGCCGAGGGGAGTCGACATGGGAATGGGGTTAGTGGTTAGTAGTTAGTCGGAGAGGCGGAAGTGCCTTCCGTCTTTCCGCCTCCCTGCCTCCCCGCCTCTCCAATTCACTGGCCTTTGAACGCCGCGGGCCGCGCTGAACGCACGGCCTGCGGCGGGTCGGTGATCGCTCAAGAAAGAAGTCGGTGAGGCCTATTGGCCTCCGGGTTGTCCGGAGTTGCGCGGGACGGTGCCCTGGCCCGACGGCTGGCCTTCCGCCCACTTGTAGCCCCAGAAGTGGCCGCTGTTGATATGCGTGTCGCGGTCGAGGGGGTTGTGGTTCTGGGCGAAGGCGGCAAGCGCCGATTTCGCTTGCGGGTCGAGTGCAGTGCGCTCGGCAGTCAGCGGCGACCGGCTGATGACCACGCCCGCCAGGCCGAAGTTCTTCGGCTCGATGAAGTAGATGCCGGGCTTGCCGTCGAAGCCGGTGACGGCCTTGGCCTCGCTTGCCTTCGCGGTGCGCACAAAGTGGAACTGCCCGCGAAAGGCGTCGCCGGCGGCGAATGCGCGCAGGCGGCTTTCGACATCAGTGGCGAGCGGCGCCCCGTCGGTCAGCACCAGCACCAGCGGGCGCGCATCGCAATGCGCGATGTTGAGCGCCTCATAGACGCTCTTCAGCCACGGCACCGGGCCGGGCGTCTTGGCCGCGGCGGCGTTTGGCGCGTAGCGAAAGGCGAACTCGCGCATTGCTTGTGCCAGGTTGCCGCGGGCGGCGCGACCGACATCGCCGAGGCGGTAAAACTGCTTGGCGTCGGGGGTGCCGATGAGCGCGCCGGCGTTCTTCAAATCACCGGCGACAGTCTCCACAATCTTCGCGGTCTCGGGGTCCTCATAGGGGTCGAAGCGGACCGCGACATAGAGGTCACTGGCGGAAACGAACCCTGGGTCGGAGAGCACACGGCCCTCCAGTCCGTTGTAACCGTTTCACCAAACCCCGGGCACGCCTCCGCAGCGGGGCGCGCCAAAGACGAACAGGATGGGCTTGTTCAGCCGCAGCGCCTCCGCCTTCGCCGCGCCCCAATCGTTGAGCCAGGGGATGTTGGGGTGCTGGGCGTCGGCGTGGGCGAGGCCGGCCGCCGCGACCACCGCCGCGGCGAGCGCGATCGACTGCCGAAACCGAGTGAATGGATGCATACAGCCTCCTCCGGAGAGAGGTCTGCTGGGACTGACGGGGGAGGGGGGAAAAGGTTTCAGGGCCCTTTGGGTAGTGCGGGCCTCCGGCCCGCGGGAGCCCAGGGGTTCGGGGCTGGTAAGGCAAGTCCCCCCTCACCCGGCCTGCGGCCACCCTCTCCCGTTTGGGAGAGGGACTACGCGTCCACTGTGTGTCCAACTCACACCCCTCTCCCAGGTAATTGGGAGAGGGGAGGGGGGAGAGGGTTGGGCGGCAGGCACCTTGCCTGCCAGACATCGCCACCGATTGAGCAGTGACCGCTGGCGTCCCGGCTGCAACGGCACAGGCCGGAGGCCTGCGGTAACTGACTGACTTTCGGCAGGACGAACCCGTGCGCAGCCGAAGAAAGACGGTGCGTGCCGCAGGACCACCGCATCTGGCAGCACCCGGACTTCGACTTCGCCCGCGGGCCGGTCGTGCGGTTCACCTTCGATGGGCGGCCGGTGCTGGGGTACGAGGGCGAGACGGTCGGCGCGGCGCTGCTCGCCACCGGCCTCCGTACGCTGGCGCGCAGCATCAAGTTCCACCGGCCGCGCGGCATCCGCTGCGCCATCGGCAAGTGCGCCCAGTGTTTCGTCACTGCGGACGGCATCCCGAATGTGCGCGCCTGCACCGAGCCGGTGCGCGGCGGCATGGCGGTGCGGTCGCAGAACGCCTGGCCGTCGGTGGCGCATGACGCGTTGCGCATCTTTGATTACGGCTCGTTCCTGCTGAAGCCGGGCTTTCAATATCGGCTGTTCATTCGGCCGCGCTGGTTGCGGCCCCGGTTCTATCGGATGCTGCGCGCCCTGGCGGGGCATGGGCGAGTCACCGCGGGCGGGCAGACAACGCCGCCCGCGCCGCGGCGCGAAGTGGAGCGCGTGCCGCTGGTGGTCGTCGGCGGCGGACCGGCGGGGATGGCGGCGGCGCTCGCCGCGGCGAGCGCCGGCATCGCGGTCACGCTCGTGGACGAGAACACGTACCTCGGCGGGCATCTCCTATTCGATCCCACGCTCGTGCGGGAAGGGCCGCCGGAATACGAGGGGCGCCCGGGGCCCGCGGTCGCGGCGGCGCTCACCACGCAAGTTGCGGCCACCGCGCGCATCAACGTGCTCGACAATACGGTCGTCATCGGCGGCGAGGCGGGCATCCTGCCGGTGGTCGGCCCGGAGGGGTTGCGCAAACTGCAGCCCGACGCGCTCATCATTGCCACGGGCGCCTACGATGCCATCCCGCCGTTCCCCGGCAGCGACTTGCCGAATGTCTTCGGGCGACGCGCCATGCAGCGGGTGCTACATGAGTGGGGCGTGCGTCCGGCGCCTGCAGCCGCATTGCTCGAAGACGACGATGCGCTCCGCGCGCAACTGCGCGCCGCCGGAATGGCAGTGACGGAAAGCGGGTTGCGCCCGCCGACGCGCGGGTGCGCGGTGGTGTCGCCCTGGCTGCGGCCGAACAACGACCTGTGCGCGGTCATCGGCTGCCGGATGCGCTTCAGCGCCGAACCGGGAGGGATGGTCCCCGAACTGACGGATGCGATGGAGAGCAGCGCCGAGCGAGTGTTTGTCTGCGGCGAGGCGGCGGGCGTGGTGGGGGCAGGGACGGCGATCTTGCAAGGCGGACTGGCAGGGCTGTCGGCGGCGCTGGCGCTCGGCGCGGGCGACGCGGCCACGCGCCGCGCCCGCGAGGCACTGCTTCCGCACGGCCAGGCGCGCAATCAGGTGCCGACCTCCACGCTGCCGAATCCGCATCCCGGCGCACCGCGCGGGGGAGTCGTCTGCCTGTGCGAGGATGTCAGTGATGGCGATCTACGCCACTGCATCGCGGGCGGCTATGCCGACAGCGAGTCGCTGAAGCGCTTTTCGGGCATCGGGATGGGGCCGTGCCAGGGGAAATACTGCGCGGGGCGGATGCTGGAGATGCTGGTCGAGGCGGGCGTGACCGACCCGCACAAGACGCGCCCGACGACGCAACGCCCGCCTTTAGCGCCGACGCGCCTGGCCGACTTGGCCGGGGAGACGGACGAGGTTGCACACGAACACGCCCGCTGAACTGCCGCGCACCGCGTCGGTGGTCATCATCGGTGGCGGCTGCACCGGCCTCTCGGCTGCGTATCACCTGGCGAAGGCGGGTGTGCGCGATGTTGTCCTGCTCGAGCGGTCGTATCTGAGCAGCGGGGCGACGGGGCGCTGCCTGGGGGGAGTGCGCGCGCAGTTCGCCGGCCGCGACGACATCGTCCTGGCGCGGGCGAGTCAGAAGCGTTACGAGAATCTCGGCGCCGAACTGGGCTTCGACCCGCTCTTCCGCCAGGACGGTTATCTGTTCCTCGCGTTTACCGACGGCGAACTCGATTATTTCCGCGAGAACGCGCGGACGCAGAACGAAGTCGGCGTGGCGACCGAAGTGCTCTCGCCCGACGCAGTGAAGCGCCTGGCGCCGCCGCTGGACACGACGCGCATCGCCGGCGCCTCCTATCACGCCCGCGACGGCGTGGCGGTGCACTTCGCGCTCACTTGGGGCTTGGCGCAGGCGGCGCAGCGCCTCGGCGCGCAACTGCACACTTTCACGGAGGTGCGGCAATTACACGCGGAAAAGGGGCGGGTCTGCCGCGTCGAGACCAACCGCGGCGCGATCGAAACCGAGTGGGTGATCAACGCCGCTGGCGGCCACGCCCGCCACTTCGCCGCGCAACTGGGCGTTGACCTCCCCGTCCGGACGATGAAGCGCGAGGCGATGGTGACCGAGTCCTACAAGCCGTTCCTCGACCCGTTCATCGTCTCGCTCCGCGGGCACGCCATCTTCCAAACGCTGCGCGGCGAGGTGGTGATCGAAGTGAGCGACCCGCTGGCGCCGGAGACGCACGAGGTCGGCTCCACGGTGCGGTTCCTGGAGCGTTCGGCGCGTGAGGCGCTGCGATTGATGCCCTGCCTCGCCGACTTGCGTGTGATTCGCCAGTGGGCGGGTTGGTACGATATCTCGCCCGACAACCGCCCCATTTTGGGGCCGGTGGAACAAATTGCGGGATTCCTACAGGCGAGCGGCTACAGCGGACACGGCTTCATGCTGGCGCCGGTCGTGGGGCAAATCCTGGCTGACCTGGTCACGCGCGGCACAACGGACTTGCCGATTGCGAGTTTCGCGCTCAGTCGCTTCGACGGGCGGTCGCTGACCAAAGAGACCGCCGTCATCTGACGGTCAGGCCGCGGCTTCCTCTTCTTCGTCCTCGAATTCGGTGCGCTGCCGGCCGAGGCGGGGGAGCACCACGCCGTCGGACGGTTTCGGCGCCGTGCCGAAGCACTCGCGGCATTTCACATCCACCGCCTTGTCCAGAAAATCGGGGAAGTTCTCAATCGGCCTGCCGCAACTCGAACACTTCGTCATGACGATCCTCTCCGTCACTGCCAACAGGAGTCATTGGTGGAGCCCCCCTTCGCCAGAGGCTTCGGGGGGCACCCTTCGCGGCCCGACCCACTGATGCTGCGCTGCACGGACGGCGAAGGATGGCCTGCCGCCCGAAGCCCTCGTTCCGTGAGGGCGAAGGGTGGTGGAGCCGGGCGGAATCGAACCGCCGTCTGGTCCGTGCGAGGGACCTGTCATACCACTAGACCACGGCCCCAACCGGGCTCTCTATTGTAGCCGACGCCACAACCACCCGCCCGGCGTCGGTGGAACAATGCGCGGCGCCGCCGGCACTGCTACTATGGCGGCCCCGGCGGTGTGGCCGGGGCTACGCGTGCAGTCAACTTGTGCGGGAGGTCTCGGTGAGAGCCCATCGTCGAACAACGCAGCAGCAGCGCGGGTGGGGTGCGGTGCGGGTGGCGGTTTTGGCAATTGTGGGAGTCTGGGTGACGACCGGCGTCGGCGCCGTGCCGGCGCCCGCGTTCCACCCGCAGGCGGGGATGATCCGCTATGCGGATGTCGGCCCGCAATACATCGTCTTCACCTACGCGAAAGATTTGTGGATGGTGCCGCGGGCGGGCGGCACCGCGATTCCGATCGCCACGCGGCCGGCGCGCGAGTACTGGCCGAAGTTCAGCCCTGACGGCAAGACCATCGCGTTCTCCGCGAACTACGACGGCAACATTGATATTTACACGATGCCCGTCACCGGCGGCGTGCCGCTGCGCGTCACCTATCACCCGCAGCAGGAGCAGGTCCATGGCTGGACGCCCGACGGACGCATCATCTACTCGGGCGCCGGCTTCGCCGGCATGGCGCAGCAAGACCAATTGTTCACGGTGGCGCCGACGGGCGGCCCGTCGCAGAAACTTCCGGTTCCCTACGGTTTCGACGGCGCCATCAGCGCCGACGGGCAGTGGCTGGCATTCGTGCCGCAAGGCAGCGACTTCGCCAGTTGGAAGCGCTATGTCGGCGGCACCGCCACCGACATCTGGCTGTACAACCTGCGCACCGGCGCCTCGAAGCGGATGACCGACTGGGCCGGCAGCGACACGGCGCCGATGTGGCACGGCGACACCGTCTACTACCTGTCGGACATGGGGCCGGAGCACCGGCTGAACATCTGGGCGTATGCGATGTCGGGCGGCAAGAAGCGCCAGGTGACGCACTTCACCGACTACGATGTGAAGTTCCCTTCCATCGGCCCCGGCGACGGCGGCAAGGGCGAGATTGTGTTCCAGAGCGCGTCGGGCCTCTACTTGCTCGACCTGGGCACCGAGCAGGCGCGCAAGGTCGAGGTGCTCATTCCCGGCGACCGGCCGACCATCGCGCCGCGCGATGTGGACGCCTCCCAGTATGTGCAGTGGGGCGACTTGTCGCCGATCGGCGCCCGGGTCGTCGTCGAAGCGCGCGGCGACCTCTGGACCTTGCCGGCAAAGAACGGCTCGCCGCGCAACCTCTCGCACACCAGCGGCGTCGCCGAGCGCCGGCCGTCCTGGAGCCCCGACGGACGGTGGCTCGCCTACTGGTCGGACGCGACCGGCGAGTATGACCTCTACCTGACGCAGTCCGACGGCCAGGGCGACACGAAACAACTGACGCACCAGGGCTTCCCGTTCAGTTCGCACCCGCAGTGGTCGCCCGACTCGAAGCACCTGGCGTTCGCCAATCGCACCGGCGCGATGTATCTCGTCGATGTGCCGTCGGGCGCGGTGAAACTGATCGACACCGACCCCTCGCCGGGCGGCGATGACGACCTGCAGTTGTCGTGGTCGTCCGACAGCCGCTGGATCGCCTACGACCGCGCCGGCGACACCGTCACGCGCTCGATCTGGGTGTACGACACGCAGAGCGGTCAGACGCGCCGGGCGACGAGCGGGATGTTCCACGACACGCAGCCAACCTTCGACCGGAAGGGTGATTACCTGTACTTCGCCTCCACGCGGAGTTTCCAGCCCACGCGCGGCGACTTGGGCGCCGACACGCTGTTTGTCGGCACGCAGGTGCTGGTTGCGGTGCCGTTGCGCGCGGACATGAAGTCGCCGTTCGCCCCAAAGAGTGACGAGGAGACCTGGGAGAAAGAGAAGCCCAAGGAAGCGGCTCCCGCAAGTGCTCCAGCGGCTGCGCCGGCAACAGGTGACGACGGCCTGTCGGGCACCTGGCAAGGAACAGCAAAGGGACCGGGCATGCCCGGCGAGGCGCCGTTCTCGTTCAGTTTCCAATTGGCTGCCGACGGCACCGTCAGCGGGACGGTGACGACGCCGGGCGGCACCGGAACCATCACGAGCGGGCATTTTGACCGCGCCACCGGCGCGCTGACGATGACGGTCCACGATACGGACGGCCTCGACTGGCAGGTGGCGATCAAGGTCACCGGCAGTTCGCTGAGCGGGACGGCGACATCGGCCGTGGCCGGCGTCACCATCGAGTTCAGCGCCACGCGGACGACTGTGGGCGGCGCGCCGGCGGCTCCGGCGGCGCCAGCTAAGGCGGAAGAGAAGCCCGCTGAAGCGGCCAAGGGCGTCACGATCGACTTCGACGGGTTCGAGCGGCGGGCGCTGCGTCTGCCGGTGCGCAATGGGGCGTTCGGCCACACCGCAGTCAATGACGCGGGCGCGCTGATTTATGTGCGCAACCCGGTGGCGGGCGAAGGCGCTCCGACCATTCAAATCTTCAGCATCACGGATGAGTCGCGGCAGGAACGCGCCATCACCGCCGCCAGCGATTTCGCGCTGAGCGCGAATGGCAAGAAACTCGTCGCCGGCAGCCCGGCGGGATTTGCGATCTTCGATGCGTCCGCGGGCGCCTCGCCGGCGCCGATCAGTCTGCGCGGGATGACGGTCACCATCGACCCCCGCGCCGAGTGGCACCAGATCTTCGTCGAGGCGTGGCGGCTGTACCGCGACTACCTCTACGACCGCACGATGCAGGGCGTGAACTGGGCGGCGGTGCGGAAGCAATACGAACCGATGATCGAGGACTGTAGTTCGCGCCAGGACCTGAACTACATCCTGAGCGAATTGGTGGGCGAACTGAATGTCTCGCACGCCCGCGTCGAAGCGGGCGGCGACGCCACTGATGCGCCGATGATCCCGGTCGGACTATTGGGCGCGGACTTCGCGCTCGAGAACGGCGCCTATCGCATCAAGAAGATCTACGAAGGCGCGCCGTGGGACCTCGACGCCCGCGGGCCGCTCAGCCAGCCCGGCGTCAATGTGAAGGAAGGCGACTACCTGCTGTCGGTGAACCGCCAGCCGGTGGACACGACCAAAGATCCCTACGCAGCATTCCAGGGCCTGGCCGGCCGGACCATTACCATCACCGTCAGCGACAAGCCAACGCGTGACGACTCGGCACGCGAAGTGGTGGTTGTGCCCCTGGGTGACGACCACGCCCTCCGGTATCGCGCCGAGATCGAGAAGAACCGCGCCTATGTCGAACAGCAAACGGGCGGCCGCGTCGGCTACATCTATGTCCCCGATGAAGTGGACACCGGCGCGAGCGACCTGTTCCGGCAATTCGTCGGCGAGTTCGGCAAGGACGCGCTGATTGTGGACGAGCGCTGGAACACGGGCGGCTACTCGCCGGACCGCTTCATTGAACTGCTTAATCGCCCGGCCCTGTTCCACTGGGCAAACGCCTGGGGCCGCGAGGACACAACGCCCTACTTCGCGCAGCAAGGGCCGAAGTGCATGTTGATCAACTCGTCCGCCGGATCGTCGGGCGACTTGTTCCCGTTCTCGTTCCGCAAGGCCGGCCTGGGCAAGTTGATTGGGACGCGCACCTGGGGCGGCGTGGTCGGCCTCTCCGGCGCGCCGGCTTTCGTGGACGGCGGGGCGGTTGCCATCCCGCGGCACGCCTTTTTCACGACCGAAAATGCCTGGGGCATCGAGGGCCACGGGGTCGACCCCGACATCGAGGTGATTGACGACCCGGCGCTGCTGGCCAAGGGCCAGGACCCGCAACTGGACGCCGCCATCAAGTACATTGCGGACGAACTGCGGCGGAACCCGCCCTCGAAGCCGAAGCGTCCGGCCCCGGCCAATCGGAGCGGTATGTCCGGCGGCTAGAACTCTCCAAGTCCCTTCTGACAACAATCCGGGGGCCGCGCACGCGGCCCCCGGCGGCCTTTTAGACAGCGTGCCGCCGCCCGGCGCTTGGCCTTGTCGCTCCGGCACGCACACGCGTCGGCTCGGCGCGACGAAGCCGCCCCCGCCTCCGTGGAACCCCGCGACAGATCGCGGTAAAGGAGGCGATGATGAGGCGTTCGCACTTTTTCTTCGGCGGCGTGCCCACCGGGCGCGTGCGCGGTATGTTGCTGGTGGTGTATATGGCGGCGGGGCTGGGTGTCTTGGCCGGCGCCCGGGCCAGCGGGGTCGATGTGCTCCATCCCCGCGCCCAGCTGCGGCATGTCTTCCTGCCGCTGGCCAAGTCGATGGTGGGCAGTCAACTGGGGCCGTTTGCGGTCTCGTTCCCGACCGGCGGCCAGACGATTGATGTCCGCCCGCGTACCGACCCGCCTGACGGCGATTATGCGTTGTGGGAGGAGGGTGCCAAGTCGCTCTGTTCGCATCTCGGCCCGATTGCGCCGGCTGATCCGCTGCGCGTCCGCGTCCTCGATCACCAGGGGCAGGTGCGCTGCGAGGTCGTCTACGAACCGCCCCGCGACATGCGCTAAACCCGCTCCGATAGGCGCCGGAAAGGGAGGCGCCGCCGCGCGCTCGAATCGCACCAATACGCATGACCGCGGCGGCGTCCGACGAGGCGTACACGCAGGCGCGCATCCGGCTGGTCGGCTGGCTGCGACGGCAGCGGGTCGCCAACGACCGGGTGCTGCAAGCCATCGGGCGCGTACCGCGCCACCTGTTCGTCCCCGAGCCCTACCGCGACGCGGCGTATGAGGACCGGGCGCTCCCGCTCGGACGCGCCCAAACCATCTCGCAGCCCACGGTGGTGGCGATGATGACCAACGCCCTGCGCCTGTGCGGCGACGAGCGGGTACTCGAAGTCGGCGCCGGCTCCGGCTATCAGGCGGCGGTGCTGGCAGAACTGGCGAAGGAAGTCTTCACCTTGGAACGCCTGACCGACCTGGCCGCCGAAGCGGCCAAGCGCCTGCATGACCTCGGCTACACGACCGTGACGGTGGTGGTCGGCGACGGCAGCGGCGGCTGGCCCGACGCGGCGCCCTATGACGCCATCCTGGTGACCGCCGCTACGCCGAAAGTTTTCCCGGCCTGGTTTGAGCAGTTGCGCGAGGGGGGATGCCTGGTGGCGCCGGTCGGGTCGCGGGCCTCGCAGCAATTGATGCGCTACACGAAGTTCGGCGACCGCCCGCGTGCCGAGGACCTCGGGCCGTGTGTCTTCGTCCCGCTGATTGCCGAAGGCGCTTTCCCACCGACGACGCCCCCGCACCCGTTGGGAGACAGCGTCCGCCCGCCGAATGCCCCGCACACATAACTCCTGTTCGCTACCCCTCCGGTGTTTCTGCCTCGCGAAGCCCCAAATAGTGTAGATTTTGGCCGTGCCCGATTCCGACGCCCTCGCCACGCGTGCCGCCGACCGCGCCGCGCCGACCGCGCTCAGCCCCGAAGGGATTCACCTGGTGACGGAAGGCAATGTCTTTCACCAGGCGTGGGCGTTGTCATGGCCGAGCGCGCTGGCCAACCTGCTGCAGCCGGTCATCTTTCTGACCGACGCGCTGTATGTCGGACGCTTGAACGACCCGATTGCGCTGGCCGCGCTCGGCACCGGCCAACAACTCATCTGGGTGATGATTGCGGTCGGGATGGCGCTGGTGGTCGGCACGACGGCGCTGGTGGCGCGATTCGTCGGCGCCGGCGAACCGGCGAACGCCGCCCGCGCCGCGCGGCAGAGTCTGCTGCTGGCGCTGTTCAGTTCCATCATCATCGCCGTCGTGTTGTGGGTTCTACGACGCGAAATCCTCGCCATCTACCGCGTGCCGGAACTGGTGACGCCGGCGGCGGACTACCTGGAGCCGATCATCGTCTCGCTGCCGGCATATTTCGGGATGCTGGTGGTGATGGGCATCTTCCGCGGGATGGGCGATGTCAAAAAGCCGCTCACCATCATGGCGGTGGCGACGGCGGTAAGCGTCCTCGGCGGTTATCCGATGATCGCGGGCACGCCGGCGTTCAGCGTCGGAGGCCTGCAGGTGCCGGCGTTTGCGGGCCTGGGGCTGCCGGGCGCGGGTTACACGGCGGCGGCGGGGCGGCTGCTGGCTTGCCTTGTGGGATTGCTGCTGCTGCGCCGGACCGGCCTGTGGCGCCGCTTCGCCCGGGTGTGGCGGCCGAGTCTGCACTGGTTCGGGCGCATCGCCAATATCGGGGCGCCGGCGGCGTTGCAGCAGGTCTCGCGCAGCGTCGGGAACATCTTCTTCCTCAGTATTCTCGGCGGGAGTGCCGGCGCCGAGGCGCTGGCGGCGTTCACCGTCGGCGTGCGCATCGAGGGGCTGTCGTTCATGCCCGGCTTCGCCAGCGGCGTGGCGGCGACGACGATGGTCGGGCAGAACCTCGGCGCGCGGCAGCCGGACCGCGCCGCGCGCAGCACCTGGGCGTGCGCGGCGCAGGCGCTCATCTACATGACCGCGGTCGGCGTCGTGCTGTTCGTCTTGGCGGAGCCGATCGTGTGGCGCTTCTCGCACGATGCCGCCATTCTGACGGATGGTGTCGCCTACCTGCGCATTAACGCGCTGGCGTTTCCGTTGCTTGCGTTGTGGATGGTGCTCGCCGGCAGTTTGCAAGGCGCAGGTGACACGCGCTTCCCGGCGCTCGTCACCATCCTCTCGATGTGGGTGGTGCGCATCCCGCTGACCTACCTGCTCATCAACGGATGGGGACTGGGGACGGTGGCGGCGTGGTGGGCGATGTCGGCGTCCACCGGGCTGGGGGCGATCCTGATCTGGTGGCGGTTCCGCACCGGCCACTGGCGCTATCAGACGGTCTAAAAAAGGAGCGGGTCGCTCCAGTTCAGAGGAGCGACCCACTCCGGCGGCGGAGGACGGGTTCGTTGGAAACTTTCGGCGGGCTGTTCGCCGCCCCGCGCCTCCCTCCTCCCGCTTGTGTTACTTCTTCTTGGCTACGGCTTCCTTCAGCTTGCGCCCGACGCGGAAGAACACGCCTTTCGACGCCGCGATCGTCAGGGCCTGCCCGGTGCGCGGGTTGCGCCCCATGCGGGCCTTGCGCTTGCGCACGCCGAAGGTGCCGAAGCCGACCAGTTGCACTTCATCATCCTTGGTGAGGGCCTCGCGAATGCAGTCGAGCACACAGTCCACCGCCAGAGCGGCTTTGCTCTTGGGGACTTCGATTTCATCCGCAAGCCGGTCGACTAGGTCCTGCTTCGTCATGCCGCACCTCCAGGGGAGTATGGCAGTACTGTGTTCGGATTCGGTCGCGTGTCGTGTAATTCCTGCTGCGCTCCTGCCGACGCGCGAGGAAATTTCAAGTTTTTTTGGGAGTGCACTTCCCCCCGCACAGCGGGGCGCCGAGCAGGCGAGCGATTACTTCGAGGCGTCGCCCGCGACCGCGCCGTCGAGTTCGGCGCGCACTTGGGCGATGAGGCCATCCACCAGTTCGCCTTCGGGGACGGTGTTCACGCGCTCGCCGTGGCGGAAAATAATGCCCTTGTTCTTGCCGCCGCCCAGGCCGACATCGGCGTCGCGCGCCTCGCCCAGGGCGTTCACGACACACCCCATCACCGAGACGCGTAGTTCCTTGCCGGCGGCGGCCAGTTCTTTGTCGAGCGGCCGCAGCTTTTCCTCGACTTCCTTGGCCAGGGCGTGCAGGTCCACTTCCACGCGGCCGCAGGATGGGCAGGCGACGATGGTGAGCCCGCCGGTGCGCAGCCGCAGCGACCGCAGCGTTTCGATGCCGACCCGCACTTCCTCTTCCGGCTCGGCAGTCAGGGAAACTCGTAGCGTGTCGCCGAGGCCGGCGCTCAGGATCATCGTCAGGCCCGCCACCGAGCGGACGATGCCGGCGGGCGGCAGGCCCGCCTCAGTGATGCCGACATGGAAGGGATAGGCGACCCGGTCGGCCATCGCGCGGTAGGCATAGAGGGCGGTATCAATGTCGAAGGCCTTCAGGGCGATGATGATGTTGTCCATTCCCTCGCGCTCGAGGAGGGCAATCTGTTCGAGCGCGTTGTCCACCAGCGCCAGCGCCAGACCTTCGTGTCCTTGCGGGTAACGCGCCAGGACATCTTCGGCGACGGAGCCGGCGTTGGCGCCGACGCGGATCGGGATGTCGCGTTCCCGGCACAGGGCGGCGATGCGCGACACCATCTCGGGTTTGCGCAGGTTGCCGGGATTGAGTCGAATCTTGTCCACGCCCTGTTCGATGGCGATCAGGGCGAACTCGCCGTGGTAGTGAATGTCGGCGATGAGCGGGATGTTGATCTGCCGCTTGATCTCGCCGAGGGCGCGCGCCGCCTTCTCGTCGGGCACCGCGACGCGCACCAGGTCGCAGCCCGCGTCTTCGAGGCGGTGGATTTGCGCGACGGTGGCGTCAATGTCGCGCGTGTCGGTCTTGGTCATCGACTGCACGCTGATCGGGGCGTCGCCGCCGACAGTCAGCGGGCCGACGCGCACCGGCTTGCGCCACGAGCGTTCAATCATTTGGGGGTCACCAGTTCCACGACTTCCTTGATTGTAATGCCCAGTACCAACATCAGCACCAGCCCGATGCCGACGGTGTGGACGATGGCCTCGGCCTGGCGGTTCAGCCGGCGGCGAATGACGCCCTCGACGGCGATGAACAACAGCCGCCCGCCGTCGAGGCCTGGGAAGGGCAGCAGGTTCATCACCCCGATAATGACGCTCAGCGTGGCCGAAAATGAGAGGAATTCGCCCCAGCCCAGTTCCAGGTTCTCCCGCATCATGCCGGTGATGCCGACCGGTCCGACGACCTGCGCCGGCGCCCGGCCGGTGACCGTCCAGCCGAGCATGCGGATCATTTCTTTCGCCAAGTAAAACGGGTGACTGACGCCGGCGGCCACTGCCACCAGCGGCGACACCGGCTTGCGGATTTTGACCGGCTTCAGCCCGATCTGTCCGATGGTGGTGGTGACGATGCGGCCCGAGTCGGCGTCTTCGTGGGGGAAGGGGACGCTGTCGGGGACGATGGTGATGTCGAGTTCGCGGCCGTCGCGCAGCACTGAGAACAGGAGAGACTGCTTCGGGTTGTCGCGCACCCACTCGACGAGCGACGGGTGCGGCGACGGATAGATGTATTGGTCCACTTGGTCGCCATACTGGAAGCGGTCCACCACTTCGCCGTTGATGCGCAGGACCTTGTCGCCGGGGAGCAGCCCCGCCTTCGCGGCGGGCGAGCCGTGCAACACCCGCTGGACGACGGTCGTATCGCCGACTTCCTCACCCCACATCAACCCCACCCAGGTGAAAATCAGCGCGGCCAGGACCAGATTCATCAGCGGGCCGGCGAGGAGGACGGCGCTGCGAACGAAGCCGTTGTGTTTGTCGAATCCCTCGGGGTGCTCATCGCCCGGGTCGAGGCCGGCGATGCGCACATAGCCGCCCAGCAGAATTGGGCGCACCACATATTGCGTGTCAGCGATGGTGCGTTGCCAAATGATGGGGCCGAAGCCGAGCGAGAATTCGTAGACCGGCAGTTTGCGCCACTTGGCGACGAGCAAATGCCCGAACTCGTGAAAGATGATGACGAGACTGAGGACGCCGACGATGGCGAAAATCTGGCCGGTCAGGGAGGTCATACCGCTACGACTCCGGTCGAACGCAGGACGGCGCGCCCCTCGCGGTCGGCGGCGAGCAGGTCATCGAGCGTCGGGTCGGCGATGACGCGGTGCTGCGCCAGCGCCCGCTCCAGCGCCCGCTCGATGTCGAGGAAGCCGATGCGGCCGTCGAGGAAGGCGGCGACGGCGGCTTCGTCGGCGCCGTTCAGCACGGCGGGCGCTGTCCCGCCGCGGTGGCCGGCTTCACGGGCCAGGTCGAAGCAGGGGAACTCGCCCGCTTCGAGGGAGTGGAAGGTCAGCGCCGGCGCGGTCGCCAAATCGAGTTGCGGCCAGGGCGCCGGCCAGCGGCGCGGGTGCGACAGCGCGTATTGAATGGGCAGGCGCATATCGGGGACGCCGAGTTGCGCGATGGCGGCGCCGTCCTCGAAGTGGACGAGGCCGTGCACGATGCTCTGCGGGTGGACGACCACCTGGACGCGCTCATAGGGCAATCCGAAGAGCCAGTGCGCTTCGATGCACTCGAGGCCCTTGTTGAAGAGCGTGGCGCAGTCCACGGTAATCTTGTTCCCCATCGTCCAGGTCGGGTGCGCCAGCGCCTCGGCGGGGGTGACGCGTTCCAAGCGGTCACGCGGCACGCCCAGGAATGGCCCGCCGGAGGCCGTCAGCACGATGCGGCGAACGCCGCTGCGGTCGTGCCCGTGCAGGCACTGGAAGATGCCGCTGTGCTCGCTGTCCACCGGCACCAGTGTGGCGCCGTGTTCGCGTACAGCCCGCGTCAAGACCGGGCCGCCGACGACCAGCGCCTCTTTGTTGGCCAATGCCAGTGTCTTGCCGGCGCGGGCGGCGGCGAGCGCCGGCCGCAGGCCGGCGATGCCGAGCAGCGCCAGCAATACCATGCCGGCGTCGGGATGCTGTGCCAGCTCTTCCAGGGCTTCGGCGCCCCCGCGCACCTGAATCCCGGTCTCCGTCAGCAGGCGGGTCAGTTCTTCGGCGCCGCCGGCATCGGCGAGCGCGACGACTCGGGGTTGGAAACGCAGGGCCTGTTCCGCCAACAGCGTGGCGTTGCGGCCGGCGCCGAGGCCGATGACTTCGAACCGGTCGGGGTGCGCGGCGACAACTTCCAGGGCTTGCGTGCCAATGGAGCCCGTCGAGCCGAGGATGACGAGGCGCTGCCTATCGCTCATCGCAACGCCCACCAGAGGAAGAAGAAGAGCGTCGGCGCGGCGAACAGCATGCTGTCGAACCGGTCGAGGATGCCGCCGTGACCGGGGACGAAACTGCCGCTGTCCTTCACCGCGCACGCCCGCTTGACCGCCGACTGCAGCAAGTCACCCAGCACCGCGGCGGCGCCGACGCTGGCGCCGATGGCAGCCGCCAGCGGTAGGGCGAACCGAGGGGCATGCGGCAATTGGTTGAGCGCGACCGCCAGGACCGTGGCGCCGGCGACGCCGGCCAGCGTGCCCGACCAGGTCTTCTTCGGACTGATGGCAGGAGCGAGTTTCGGCCCGCCGACGGTGCGGCCAACAAAGTAGGCCAGCGTGTCGGTCGTCCACACCAGCAGGAACAGCGCCGCCACCGCCCACCATCCCATCGCCGGGAAAGCGATGTGCAGGTCGGTCGGCAGCGGCGCGCCGCCGGCGAAGAGATTCCCGAGCGGTTTGCGCAACAGCAGGATGAACGAATAACCGCCGCCGATGACGGCGCTGCCGAAAATGATTAGCACCGCGTCGCGCAGTCCCGGCCAGCCGCGGTGCAGGATGTCGGGCACAACGCCGAGGGCGATGAAGAGAATGTTGAGGGCGATGATGATGCTTGAGGCGAGCAGCAAGACGGGAATCTCGGCGCGGCCATAAACGAAAGCGAGCAGCGGCGGGATGGTCGCCACCATCAGCGCCAGTTGCGGGACGCTGGTCAGTCCGCGGTGCGCCAGCAGCGCGCTGAGCTCCTCGGCGCCGATGCCGGCGACAAAGAGGACGAGCAGCAGCAGTGTCGTCCCGTGCCATTCCGGTGTGGCGTCCATTCCGATGAGCGCCAGCAGGATGGGCAGCCCGAGCAGCGCGGCGACGACCCGCGCTCGGAGCGAGTCCGAGGGCGGCGCCGCGGCGGTCGTGGGGTAGGCGATGTTAGGCGAGGACTCCACCAAATCTCCGTTCGCGCCGCTGGAAGTCGGCGATCGCTTCCGTGAAATGGGGGCGCCGGAAGTCGGGCCACAGCACCGGCGTCACCCACAATTCAGTGTACGCCACTCTCCATAGTAGGAAGTTGCTGATGCGATGTTCCCCGCCGGTGCGGATGAGGAGTTCTGGGTCGGGCAGGTCGGGGAGTGGGAGGAGCGCCGCAAACCGGGCCTCGTCGAGGTCGGCGGGGTCGAGCGTGCCGGCGCGGGCGGCCTCGGCGGCGGCGCGGGCGGCGGCGACGATCTCGTCGCGCCCGCCGTAGTCCACTGCCGCATTCAGAGTCAGGCCCGTATTCTGCGCGGTGAGCGCCTCGGCGCGGGTGAACTCGTCCCGCAATTCGGCGGGCAGGCGATCTTTCCGGCCCAGGTGGCGGAAGCGCACCTGATTCCCGTGCATTTCAGGCAATTCGTGCCGCAGACTTTCCGCCATCAGTGTCATCAACTGCTCGACTTCCCCGGGCGGGCGCTTCCAGTTTTCCGAGGAGAACGAATAGAGCGTCAGGTGCTTCACGCCGAGTTCGGGCGCGGCTTCGATGACTGCGCGCACGCTTTCGACGCCCGCTTCGTGTCCCGCCAGCCGGGGCAGGCCCCGCTCCGCCGCCCAGCGCCCATTGCCGTCCATAATGATGGCGACATGGTGGGGCGGCACACCGTCTGCCGCGCTTGGTCGGGCGTCACTGGGCATCGATGTCCGCTCCGCGCAGCCAGGTGGAACGCGCCGCCGCGGCAACCGTCAACACGACGCCGTCGTCGTGCGGCTTCTGTCGCACGACCCGCGGCGGCTCGGTCGGGTCCGGGCGCTTCCGCGCCGAGGTTTCGATCACGGCGACCACCGGCCAACCGGCCGATTCGAGGAGGGCGCGGGCGCGGTCGAGCGGCAGCGCGATGACCGATGGGGGGGCGGCGGCGCGGTCAGACATCAGGACTGCAGGATCTCCGCGTCCTTGGCCTTCAGTGCGTCGTCGATCTTGACGATGTGTTGGTCAGTCAGTTTCTGCATCTGCTCTTCCAGGCGCCGCTCGTCGTCTTCGGAAATGTCGCCGTCCTTTTTAGCCTTGCGCAATTGTTCGATGGCTTCCCGGCGAATGTTGCGGACGGCCACGCGGCTTTCCTCGGCCTTCTTGGCGGCCAGTTTGGTCAGTTCGACGCGTCGCTCTTGCGACAGCGCCGGAATCGGCACGCGCAGGACGACGCCGTCGGACTGCGGGTTCAGCCCCAGGTCCGAGGTCGTGAAGGCGTTGGTGATGGCGCTGACCAGTGTCTTGTCCCACGGTTGTACGACGAGCAACCGCGCCTCGGGCGCCGTGATGGTGGCGAGTTGGTTGAGCGGCATCTTAGTGCCGTAGGCGTCGACCGGCAAATGCTCCACGAGCGCCGGGTTGGCGCGGCCGGTGCGGATGCCGGTCAATTCGCGTTGCAAGACCACCACGGATTGATCCATCTTGTGCTTCACATCGTCGAGGAGTTTCTCTTTCATCGCGTCCCCTTCGGTTCGCCCCCATCGCTGGTGATGACACTGCCGAGTTGTTCGCCGAAGACGATGCGCCGCAGGCCGTCGCGTTGCGAGCGGCCGTAGACGACGATCGGCGTGCCGTTCTCCTCGGCGAGCGCGATGGCGGTGGTGTCAATGATGCCGACGCCGAGCCGGATCGCTTCCCGGTGCGTCAGCCGCGGGAGTTTGCGCGCGTCGGGGTGGAGTTTCGGGTCCTGTTCGTAGATGGCATCCACATTGGTTGCCTTGATGATGACTTCGGCGCCGATTTCATTCGCGCGCAACGCGGCGGCGGTGTCGGTGGTGAAGAACGGGTTGCCGGTGCCGGCGGCGAAGATGACGACGCGGCCCTTCTCCAGGTGGCGCATCGCCCGGCGGCGGATGTAGGGCTCGGCGATTTCCTTCATTTCGATGGCGGACTGAATCCGTGTCGGGACGCCCGACTTCTCCAGCGCGTCCTGCAACGCCAGGGCGTTCAGCGCGCTCGCCAGCATCCCCATATAGTCGGCGGTGGTGCGCTCGATGCCCGCTGCGCCTTGCGTACGCGCCCGGAAGATGTTGCCGCCCCCGACGACGACCGCGACTTCGACGCCGAGGTCGTGCATTTCCTTGACTTCGCGGGCCAGGTCGCTGAGGACACCGGGGTCAATCCCATACCCCTGCGGGCCGGCAAACGCTTCGCCGCTGAGTTTCAGCAGCACGCGCCGATACCGCGGGGCCGCCATCGGCGTCAGCGCGTCGACTGCGCGCTGATAGATTTGGCTTCGCCGACCCGGTAACGGACGAACCGCTGCACCGCGATCGGCTCGCCGACTTCCTTGCCGACACGCTCAATCAACTGCTTCACCGTAATGTCGGCCTCGCGGATGAAGGGCTGTTCCAGCAGACAGATAGTAGAGAGGTACTTGCCGAGCCCGCCCTGGGCAATCTTGTCGATGAGGTTGTCGGGTTTCTTCTCTTCGCGGGCGCGGGCGCGATAGACTTCGAGTTCCCGTTCGCGCACTTCCTCGGTGACATTGTCGCGCGCGATGAATTCAGGCGCCGCCGGCGAGGCCGCGGCGATTTGCAGAGCGAGATCGTGCGCGAGCGTCGCAGTGGCGGGGTGTTGCACTCCCTTGGCCGACTGACAGCGCAGCCGCACCAGGACGCCGATGTTCCCGTTGGCGTGCAGGTAGCCGCCGATGTGTTCGTGGCGGGCCGCGTCAGCGACAAGCCGGATGCCCTGCCCGATTACCAGCCGCTCGCCAGTCGAGGCGGCCAGGTCTTCAATTTCCACGGGGAATATCGCCCGCACGGCTTCGGGCGTGAAGTCAGCGTCGCGGTCGCCGCTCTTGGCCATGTGCTCAGCGAGCTTGGTCACCAGCCCGACAAAAACATCCAAGCGCGCGACGAAATCCGTCTCGCAGTTCAGTTCGACGATGGCGCCGCGGGTGGCATCATGGCCGTCGTTGCCCGGGTAGTAGCCGATGCGCCCCTGGGTCGCCGCCTTGGTCTCGCGCTTGGCCTGTGCCGCCAAGCCCCACTGCCGCAGTTTCTGGATGGCGGCGTCAATGTCGCCGTTGGATTCCATGAGAGCGCGCTTGCAATCGAGCATACCGGCGCCCGTGCGCTCGCGCAGCTCCTTGAGCCGTTCGATGTCCCCCGCCACGGTTATTCGCCCGCGGTCGGCAGGTCGGGCGCGGGGGTCGGCGTGACTTCGTGGTTGGTGTCAGGGTCGGCAGCGGGCGCGGCGTCCACTGCGTCGGAAACTTCCTCGTCCATCGGCTCGACATGGGGAATTGGCTTGGCGGCTTCGGCGAGCGCCGCTTCGGTGCGCTTGGCGAGTTCGAGGAGCGCTTGCTCGCGCTGCCCCTTGCCCTCCTGGGCCGCCTGGCTCAGTTTGTCGCAAATGAGTTTGATGGCGCGGATGGCATCGTCATTGCCGGGGATGGGGAAGTCGGCATCGTCCGGGTCGCAATTCGTGTCGACGATGGCGATGACCGGGATGTCGAGCCGCTTGGCCTCGCGCACGGCGATGTGCTCGCGCTGCAAGTCCACAACAAACATCGCGGTGGGGACGGATTCCATCTTCTCGATGCCGGTCAGCAAGTTCTCCAGCCGGCGCAACTCATCGCGCAGTTTCGTGCTTTCCTTCTTGGGGAGCCGGTCCCAGTGACCGTCGAGCGACTGCTGCCGCAACTGTTTCATTCGGTCGACGCGCGTGTGAATGGTGCGGAAATTGGTCAGCGTGCCGCCGAGCCAGCGCTGATTGATATACGGCATCATGCAATTGGCGGCGGCTTCCTGGACGGCTTCTTGCGCCTGCTTCTTCGTGCCGACGAACAATAATTGCCCGCCGCCGCTCACCGACGCGCGCACATATTGGCTGGCTTCTTCAAGGCGCTTGACGGTCTGGTGCAAGTCAATGATGTAGATGCCGTTACGCCCCCCGAAGATGAACGGCTTCATCTTCGGGTTCCAGCGACGGGTCTGGTGCCCGAAGTGGACGCCCGCTTCGAGGAGTTCTTTCATCGACACGAGGGGGGTAGTGGCCTCTTCTGTGGTCATACGGACACGAAATCCGCTCCCTGGGGGAGCGGCTTGCGGAGTGTAGCAGAAACCCCCGCGCCGAACAACCCCCCCCCCCCCCCCCGGGGAGAGGACATACTTGCTCAGGTCGACATCTTCGGCCAGCGCGGCGACGCGTTCGCGGACATAGGCGGCGGTGATGGTGACGGAGGCGGGGCTGATGTCCGGTGCGGCGAACGACACCTCGTCGAGCAGCCGCTCCATCACCGTGTGCAGGCGGCGGGCGCCGATGTCCTGGCCCTGGCGATTGATCTGGGCAGCGAGGCGGGCGACCTCGCGCACGCCGTCGTCGCGGAACTCGAGCGTGACGCCTTCGGTGGCGAGCAGGGCGGTGTACTGCTTCGTGAGCGCGTTCTTCGGCTCGGTCAGGATGCGGAAGAAGTCGTCTTCGCTGAGACTGTCGAGTTCGACACGCAACGGCAGCCGGCCCTGCAATTCGGGGATGAGGTCGGAGGGCTTACTGGCGTGGAACGCGCCGGCGGCGATGAACAGGATGTGGTCGGTGCGCACCGGGCCGTACTTGGTGATGACGGTCGTGCCTTCGACGATGGGGAGCAAGTCGCGCTGCACGCCTTCGCGGGAGACATCCGGGCCGGAGGTCGTGCCGCCGCCGGTCACTTTATCCAATTCGTCAATGAACAGAATGCCGCGCTGTTCGACGCGCTCGATGGCCTCGGCGGTCGCTTGCGCGGTGTCCACCATCCGCCGCGCGTGCTGGCCGGCGAGGATGTCCTTCGCCTCGCGCACGGTGACGCGGCGCTTCGTCGAGCGCCCGGGCATCATCCGCCCGAGCATATTCTCCAGGTCCATCCCGACCTCTTCGAGGCCGCCGGGCCCGAACACCTGCACGAACGGCGCCCGCTGCTCCTCGACTTCAATTTCTACGCGCTCGCCGTCGAGGTCGCCCTGAGCGAGTTGCTCGCGCACCGTGCGCCGGCGCGTGCGCCAGTCGTCGTCGCCCGGCTGCGCCGTCGGCGGCGGCTGCCCGAAGAGCGCACCGACTTGGGCGAACGGCGCTTGATGCGAGCCGGGCGCGGGGACCAAACGCTCCGCGAGGTCGTCGAGCGCCGCCTCCCGCGCCTGCGGCGCGATGCGCTCCATCTGCTCGGCCTGCACCAGTTGCACGCTGTGCTCGGTCAAGTCGCGCACCATCGACTCGACATCGCGGCCGACATAACCGACCTCGGTGAACTTCGTCGCCTCGACTTTCACCATCGGCGCCTGCGCCAGGCGGGCGAGGCGGCGGGCGATCTCCGTCTTGCCGACGCCCGTCGGCCCAATCATCAGGATGTTCTTCGGGATGATTTCGTCGCGCATCGCTTCGGGGACGCGCTGGCGGCGATAGCGGTTGCGCAGCGCGATGGCCACGACTCGCTTGGCGGCGGCCTGGCCGACGATGTGCTGGTCGAGGGCAGCAACGATTTCGCGCGGGGTCAGGTCGGGCGGCGGCGTCATCACTGCGGGTCGAGCGATTCCACGGTCAGTTGATCGTTGGTATAAATATCAATGCCGGCGGCGATGCGCATCGCCGACTCGGCAATCTCGCGCGCAGTCAGTTGCGAGTGTTGCAAGAGCGCCCGGCCGGCCGCCAGCGCCAGCGGCGCGCCGACGCCGATGGCAGCGATGCCGTCATCGGGTTCGATCAGGTCGCCGGTACCGGAGATGACGAAGAGGTGTTCGCGGTCGCCGGCCAGCAGCATCGCTTGCAGGCGGCGCAGGACGCGGTCGGTGCGCCATTCCTTCACCAATTCATAGGCGGCACGGGGCAGGTGGCCCTTCGCCGCTTCCAGCTTGCCGTCGAAGCGCTCAAGCAGCGTCAGCGCATCCGCGACCGAGCCGGCGAATCCGACCAGCACCTGGTCTTTGTACAGCCGCCGCACCTTCTTGGCGCTGTGCTTGATGACGGTCTTGTCGTGCGTCACCTGTCCGTCGCCGGCCAGCGCGCAGGCGCCGTCCCGCAGCACGCCCAGGATGGTCGTCGAGCGGATCATGCCGCCACCGCCGCCAGCAGCCGCGCGATGCGCGGCGAACGGAACCGCCGGTCAAGCCGCGCTTCCAGATGTGCCCGCAGCGCCTCGAAGAGTTGCGTCGCCGCCGCGGTGCTCAGGCCGTTGAGCGCCATCTGCTGTGGGTCGGAGAGGAGCGCCCGGCTGGCCGTGATGGCGGCGCCGGTCAGGCGCATGGCGTCGTCCACGCCGCGGCACCGTCGGCACAACATCCCGCCCGAACTGGCGGAAAAGGAGTGCCCGTCGGCGGCCAGCGCCCCGCCGCAGTTGGCGCACGCCTCCCAGAGCGGGCCGTAGCCGAGCAGGTGGCTGAGGCGCACCTGAAAGGCATTCACCACCGTCAGCGGCGGACTCTCGCGCAGCGCCCGCAGCGTGTGCAGCGTCAAGTTGAAGATGCGCGGGCTGGCTTCGTGCTCGGGCACGGCGCTGTCGAGCAGTTCCATCAGGTAACTCCCCCACGCCATCCGGGCCAGGTCCTCGCGCAGCGCGGCGAACGGCTCGACAACCTCGCATTGCGTGATGACATCGAGGTTGCTCCCGACGGCCAGTTGCAGGCGCGCATAAGTGAACGGCTGCAGGCCCGCCGCCAGGCGCGACTTCGGCCGCCGCACCCCTTTGGCGATGCCGCGCACCTTGCCGCGCTCGCGGCTGAACAGGGTCACCAAGCGGTCGGTCTCGGCGAAGTTGTGGTGCCGCAGCGTGATGGCCGCCACCCGATAGAGGCGCAGTTCCCTCACCGATGAAGGCACCAGGAAGGCGGGAAGGCAGGGAAGCAGGAAGGGCAATCAATCATTCAGTGTTTCGCCAGTCGAATTCCACCGTCACGATACGGAGGGGCGCGCCGCCGGTCAAGGCGAGGGGCGCGCATCTCATGGGTTGCTAGGGGCCCGGCGCAACGCTCGGTCGCAGTTGACAATCGTGATTGGGCCGGAGACCCAGTCGTCAACTTCATCAGTCAGGATTCCGTCTTCATCCGAAGTTGCCGGGATAATTGTTACTTCACTCTTCGGCGCATACCAGGCAACGAACCGTCCATCCGCTGAGATTTTCGCCACGGGGCCAGGGGGCGAGCCGTACCTTCCGTCGAGAACGGGACCGCGGTAGCGGTACGAGCCGTGCCTCAACACGACTGCGGCGCGTCCCTCTCCGTCGAGAAGGATAATCTTCCAATGGAAGATGGATTTCAAATGGAACGGTGAATTACCTTGAGAGCCCGGCTTCACGGCATCTGCGGCTAAATCGTGAAGGGTTCCACATATCACGGCCCGTTCGGTGCTCTGCGCGGCTTCATCGTTGCCGGAGTCGAAATAGAAGTCATCATTGATGGCGACGCGTCGTTGTGCTATGGGGTCTCCTGGATGCCAGTCCATTAGGCCACGGTCGTCCACCCAGAAGAATCTCCCGTCCGGGTGCACCGAGCAGTCCGACGAATCCGGCAGCGGGCCCTCGAGACGCGTGACTTCTTGTGATTCGGACGAGATCCTAACCCAGATCCCGCCCGTGCCCCAGGATCCTCCGGTGAAGGCATAGGCCTGGACTGTCGAACTGGGAACCCATGAGACTGGGACAAAGTAGCGGATTCCCCCAGGGCCGCTCGGCGACAGACGGTTCAGTTCGTCGGTAGCGCGCGCGAGCGGGCGGACCGCGCCTGAACGGATGTCAACCACATACAGCCGGGCGGAATGCATCCATAGGAGTCGCCGCGAGTCCGGAGACCAGAGGAAGCCGTCCCACCCGCCGTTCGAGCCGGGGTCTTGTGCGTCATCGGTTTCGCTTCCGATCTCATACAGATCGCGCCCGCGAATTTCGCGGATGTGCAACATCCCTTTCCGTTGCCAGGCGAGGTATTTGTCATCGGGCGAGATTGCCCATTCATACGAGGGAACGAAGAAGGCATGGCCAACGGGTTGTTGCCCGGCGGTCCACCCCTCGATCAACAACAACCGAACATCGTCGCGCCAATCGTCTCTCTGGCCAGCCTGCCGGGCCGCGTAGGGAATTGCCAAGTACTTTCCGCCCGGCGAAAACTCCATGTCGTATGACATCAGTGCGAAGCCGGGTATGTCGAGTTGGCGTTCGCCGTTGTGGTCGGAGACGCGGAAGAAGGAGATAACCGGCGCGGGCTCAACGCGGCGTGCCACCCAGGCGTCTGGGCTTTCAATGCTCTGCGCCTGCCTGACGCCACTTCCCCTAGCGGCCGCGGGGTGTCCCACAAGGATGGTGGCGCCGAACGCGCAGAGCGTCATGGCCCGAACGACCGAGAGGGAGTGTTTCCGAATACCTGTGCCCCGGGAGATCGTTGCGTCCATAGCCCCTCTGCTGTCATGTCCCACCCAATGATTCTAGCACTGGCTGACGGTGTCGCTCACGCCCTCTGCGTAGCGGCCTTCAGGGAGCGGATGAAATCCCTGACCGCGGAGGGCAGTTTGGGGTCGCCGGCGTGGCGGGCGATCAGGTCCACCAGGGCGCTGCCGACGACGGCGCCGTCAGCGATGGCGCAGATGTCGCGCACCTGCTCGGGCGTGGAAATGCCAAAGCCGACGGCGATGGGCTTGTCGGTCTCGGCGCGCAGGCGGGCGACCAGGTCAGTCAGGTCGGCGGGCAGGGCGGCGCGGGCGCCGGTGACGCCGGTGCGCGAAACGCAATAGACGAAGCCGGTGCTGCGCGCCGCGGCGCGGGCGATGCGGGGCGCGGTGCTCGTCGGCGCCAGCAGGAAGATGGTATCGAGGCCGTGCTGCGCCGCCGCCGCGCACCACTCGTCCGCCTCTTCGGGCGGCAGGTCGGAGATGATGACGCCGGCGATGCCCGCCGCCGCGGCCTCGGCGGCGAAGCGCGCATAGCCGCGGCGGAAAACCGGATTGGTGTAGGTCATGATGACGAGCGGCGTGTCGTGCGCGGCGCGGAAGGCGCGCGCCGCGGCGAAGAGCGTGTCGAGCGTCGCGCCGGCGTCGAGCGCGCGCTGCGCCGCGGCCTGAATGGTGGGCCCGTCGGCGATCGGATCGGAGAACGCCAGCCCCAGTTCGATGACATCGGCGCCGCCCGCGGCGAGCGCCTCGAGAATGGCCGGCGTCGCCGCCGGCGATGGGTCGCCCGCCATCACGAACGGAATCAGCGCGCGCTCCTTGCGTGCGCGCAAGGCTGAGAATCGAGCAGCGAGAAGGGGCATTGAAAGATTGTAGCGATGAATGGTGAATGGAGAATGGTGAATGGTGATGGTGATGAAGAATCACCGAGTGAGACTCGGAAGAGAGGGCAGCGCAGCCGAGTCTATAACAGATTAAAAAATCCGAAATCACGATTCCGCAACCGCTAATTGAGAGACCAAGCAAGGCCTAGCTGTGGGGTAACCGGTGGAAAAACGGTGACCAAGTCTTGTGCCTGGGTGCTTGACAGGGCGCTCTTGGGTGCTAAAATGTCTATCACCCCCAAGATGTGGGGGTGTGGATACCTTCGGATGCGGTGCAGCAGGTGCAATGGCCAGGAGAGCAGGGTGATTGACAGCCGGGTGAGCGAGGACGGGTCCGCCGTCCGCCGCCGCCGTGAATGTCAGAGCTGCGGGGAGCGCTGGACGACCTACGAACGGCGCGATGTCCCGCGCCTGTTCGTCCGCAAGCGGGGGGGCAAACTGCAGCCCTTCGACCGCGAAAAACTCCTCGATTCCCTCCGCAAGGCCTGCAACAAGCGCCCGGTCACCGAGCGGCAACTCGAAGAAGCCGGCGACCGTATCGAGCGCGCGCTGCGCGACGGGCTGGACGAGGAAGTGGGCAGCAGCCAGATCGGCGAACTGGTGATGATCGAATTGCGCGACCTCGACAAGGTCGCCTACATCCGCTACGCGTCGGTGTACAAAGACTTCCGCGAAGTGGATGCCTTCGTCGAGGAAATCGAGTCGTTGGAAAATGGCCATCCGCGAGTGGGGGAGACGGCGTCCGAGGCGGGGGCGTCGGCGTCCGCACCCGCGGCCCTCTGGTCCAAACAAACGACCCATTCGGGTGAGGGGCTGTAGCATGAACGCGAGCGCACTTTGGCTGTGCGCGGGTCGAGGCGAGTTGCAAACCCAATCCCTAGGAGGGCCATAATGCCGGCAAAGAAGAAGGCCGCCAAGAAGTCCGCGGCCAAGAAGAAGAAGCGCTAAGTCGGCTGTGCGGGGGCGCCCCGCTCGGGGCAACTGCTGTACTCGCGAGCGAGGCGCCCTCGTCTTTCCGGACCTGGGAATGACGACCACGAACATGCGAGCGATGAGCAACTGGTGGGCGCACCTGCGCGGTGCGGTGCGCTTGCGCCGCTTCCGCAACGCGCCGAAGCGGGCGGTCCTGTCGGGTGCCGCCGAGCGCCTGCTGCGGCAGCACGAGGACTGGCTGCGCGCGCAGGGCCACCAGGAGGGCACGCCGCCGGCGCTCGACCACGGCGCGCCCGATGCGCTCTGGGTGGACACGAACACCGGCGAGATGATTTTCGTCGTCGTCGCCGCGACGGAAGCGGACATGGCGGAAACGCTCGAGCGCGCCGAAGCCTTCGCCGATTACCGGAATGCGACGGTGCATGTGGTGGCATCTGCGGCTGTGCGGCCCCAGATGCAGGACGCTAAAGTCTTTCTGTATCAGTAGTCTTCGGATGCAGGTCGCAGTGGCAATGAACCATCAATTTCATTCTTCGATTTGAGGAGGGGAGCGGATGCCGAGCGTGAGCGAACTGATGCAGGGAATGCCGGAATCGTCACCGTCGGAGAACGCGGACCGCGTCCTCCAGCGGCGCTATTACTTGAGAGATGTGAACACCAACGCCGTCGTCGAAGATTGGCCGGGCCTCTGCGCGCGCGTCGCCTCCCATGTCGCCGGCGCCGAACCGACCGAGCCGCTGCGCGCCGAGTGGACGCGCCAATTCTTTGCCATTCTCTATCAGCGCGATTTCATCCCCAACTCGCCCTGCCTGATGAACGCCGGTAAGCCCTACGGCGAGAAGCAACTCGCCGCCTGCTTCGTCCTGCCGATTGACGACACGCTCGGCCCGCAGCCCGCGCACCCGGAGAAGTTCTCGATTATGGAATCGGCGATGGCGGCGGCGCTGATTCACAAGTCGGGCGGCGGCACCGGCTGGTCGTTCGGCCGCATCCGGCCGAAGGGCGACCGCGTCCGCACCACCGCCGGCGTGGCGAGCGGCCCGGTCTCGTTCCTGCGGATGATCAACAACATCACCGAGGAAATCAAACAAGGCGGGACGCGCCGCGGCGCCAATATGGGCATCCTGCCGGTGCATCATCCGGACATCCGCGAATTCATCACCTGCAAGCAGACGCTCGACGACCGCAACCAGGCCGTCTTCGACTCGATGAAGCAGACCGTCGCCGCGGCGGGCGTGGACGAGGCGACCAAGACCTTCCTCCTGCAATCATTGGAGTACTCGCTGTGGAACACGCAGATCACCAACTTCAACATCAGCGTCGCCATCACCGACAAGTTCATGGAAGCGCTCGAGACCGGCGGCACTTTTGACCTGGTCAACCCGCGCACCGGGCAGATCACCGGCCAGGAGGATGCGCGCAGCATCTTCGAATTGATGTGCCGCAACGCCTGGGCGAACGGCGACCCGGGCGTCTTCTTCATCGACCGCACCAACGCCAAGAACAAGTGCCCGCACATCTATCAGTACGAGGCCACCAACCCCTGCGGCGAGCAGAACCTGGCGCCGTTCGATTCGTGCACGCTGGGGAGCATCAACCTTTCACGGTTCGCCGGGAAGCAGAGAGGCGGGCTTGCCCCGAGCGCAGTCGAGGGGGAGGCAGGACAAGAAGTGGAGTGGGAGCGGCTGCGGGGGGCGGTGCAGACCGCGGTGCGCTTCCTCGACGATGTGCTCGATGCCAACCAGTATCCGCTCCCGCAGATCGAGGACTTCTCGCGCAAGAACCGCAAGATCGGCCTCGGCGTGATGGGCTGGGCCGACTTGCTGGCGCAACTGCGCATTCGCTACGACAGCGACGCCGCGATGCAACTCGCCGACCGCGTGATGGGCTTCATCCACCGGACCGCCGTCGAGACCAGCAGCGCGCTCGCCGAAGAGAAGGGCGTCTTCCCATTCTGGCCCGGCTCCGTCTGGGAGAAGGAAGGCCGGAAGATGCGCAACTCGACCGTCGTCACCATCGCGCCGACCGGCACCATCTCGATGATCGCCGACTGCTCGTCGGGCATCGAGCCGTTCTTCGCCCTGTCGTGGACGAAGCATGTGATGGACAAAGACCGGCTCGTCTATCGCAACGAATTGCTCGACCGCGCCCTCATCGAAGCTGGCTACAGCGACGAGGCGCGCACGCGCATCTGCGACCGACTGGCGTCAGGCGAGAGTCTGCAGGCGCTGACCGACCTGCCCCAGTGGCTGCGCGACACCTTCCGCACCACGATGGACATCCCGACCGAGTGGCACATCCGTCACCAGGCCGCCTTCCAGGCGCATGTCGACAACGCCGTCAGCAAGACCATCAATATGCCCAACTCGGCGACGGTGCAGGATGTGCGCGAGGCCTATCTGCTCGCCTACAAACTCGGCTGCAAAGGCGTCACCATTTACCGCGACCGCAGCCGCAGTGAGCAGGTGCTCAATGTCGGAGATACAACGGCGGCGAGAGACGCCGCCCCAGTGTCAGGTGTAGAAGTGAAAGGTGAGACGACTTCAACCGAAGCCAATACTGACACCTCACACCTGACACCTGACACCGCGCCGCCCGCGGGGCGCAAGCCGCGGCCGCGGCCGCGCGTCACCGTCGGCACCACCGAGCGCATCCGCACCGGCTTCGGCAAACTCTATGTCACCATCAACGAAGACGAGCACGGGCCGTGCGAGGTCTTTTGCGCCATCGGCAAGCCCGGCGGCGAAATGCGGGCGATGGCGGAAGCGATCGGGCGGCTGATCTCGATGGCGCTGCGCGCCGGCGTCCAGCCGCAAGCCATCATCAAGCACCTGCGCGGCATCCGCGGCAGCGAGCCGACCTGGGACGAGGGGCGCCTCGTCCTCTCCTGCCCCGACGCCATCGGCATCTCGCTCGAGAATTACCTGCGCGAGAAGGGCCTGCTCACCGAGAACGGCAACGGCCATGCCCAGGCCGCCGACGAGGACGAGACCGAAGCCGTTGTGCGCATGCCGGTACCGATGGACTTGCTCGAGAAGCCGCTCGGCTGCCCCGACTGCGGCGGCTCCGTCGAGTACGCCGACAACTGCCTCGTGTGCCGCTATTGCGGGTACAGCAAGTGCTATTAGGGTGTAGCGGGTAGCGGGTAGCGGGTAGCGTGTAGGAACGACAACGGCGGCCTCGCGGAAACGCGGGGCCGGTTTGTTTGCGGCGGAAGGCAGATAGTGAGCCACTGTCCCCCCTCTCCTTACAGGAGAGGGGGTCAGGGGTGAGGCCGAGTTTGCATGCGCCCGCCGCGGAGTAGAATCCCCCCGTGAGTGGGACGCGGGCGCTAGCGGCGGCGCAGGTCTTTCGCACCAAGGAGTGGCGCGCCTGGCGGCGGGCGCCGGGGCTGACCGCGGTCCGCATCGGCCTGACCGCGGCGCTGCTCTTCTGCGTCAGCCAGGTCGTCTGCTGGGGGTTGATGGCGACGAAAGCCGGCCGCGACCCGTTCAAGGAGGGCCCGGCCGCGCTCATCCTGTTTGCGGTGCTCGGCCTGCTGGTCGTCGGCCTCATCGGGTACGGGTTCGTCAACGCCATCGTCTCGTCGCTCACCATCTACCCCGAAGGCGTCGAGCAGCACATTCTCTTCCGCACCCGGTTCATCCCGTGGGAGTCGATGCAGCGGGCGAATCTCCTCTGGCACGGCGAGTGGCCGGTGCTGACCATCGGCTATGGGAATCGGTTCGAACTCTTCGTGGATTCGCGCGAGTGGGCGGACGCGCGGCACTCGGCGGATTCCATCCTGTTGGCGCTGGCGAACGCCGGCATTGCCGGGCGGCAGTTTGTGATGACCCGCGCCCGCGTCGCCCTGCGCAACATCTGTGCCGTCATCGCCGGCGGCTGCCTGCTGTGGGTAGTGCTGGCGCGGCCGGACCCGGTGCGACAGCAAGCGGCCATCCTCGGCGTCCTGGCGCTAATGACGGCGGCGATCGGCGCCATGACCGCCGCCTACACGCCGCCGCGCCGCGGAGCGCAGAAAATTGACTTGCTGCAACAGTCGGTGCAGAACGGCCTGCTCGGCAGCGTGGCGTGGGCGTGGATCGTCGGCGTCGCCGACCGCATCGTCCTGTTTCTGGTCTGGGTCGTCGCGGGCACGGTCATTGCCGCGCTCGCTGGCGCGCTGGTCGGCGAGGTGCTCGGCTGGGCGGGCGCCCGCGCCGCCCGCCGGGAGGTGTTGGGGCAGGGGGCTTGACGCCCCTGGTATCATATGCATTGAAATGCATATGACTTCTCCGGCCGAACTCCTGGCGACACTGGCGAAACCCGAGCGGCTGCGCCTGTTGGCGCTGCTCCGCCGGGGCGAAGCGTGCGTCTGCGAACTGACCGCTGCCCTGCAACTGCCGCAATATCAGGTCTCGCGGGACTTGCGGGCGCTGCGGCAGGCGGGCCTGCTCGACGAGCGGCCCGACGGCAAGTGGGCCTATTACCGCCTCGCCGAACGCTTGCCCGCCCCGGTGCGCCAACTCGTGGATGCCGCCCTCGCGCTGCACGACGCCCGGCCCGACGCGGCGCGCCTGTGCCGGGCGATCTGCTGCCGCCAGGAGGGCAGGTGCTGCCTGCGGGTGGACCTGATCCCGCTGCCGCGCCTGACCCGGGCCTGAGAGAGAGGAACTGCGATGACCGAACCACAAGAGACCCAGCAACCGGCCCAGCCCCAGGAATGCGGCTGCAGCCAGCCGAGCGAACATCAGCATCTCGAACGCCAGCATTCCCGGTGTTGCTGTTGCTGCTGTTGTTGTCGTTGCTGCTGCCGGTGCCGCTGCTGCGGCCACCGCTGCTGCTAACGAGTCGGTGATTTGTCCCCCCTCTCCGCTCGTCGGAGAGGGGGTTGGGGGGAGAGGGATTTCCCCCTCTCCTCATCAGGAGAGGGGGACAGGGGGTGAGGCCGTTCAGGGCCGGGCGGCCAGGGATTGCTATACTCCCCGGTATGCGCACCACCTTGCGGCCCGGCGAACAGGTCATCCTGGTGGCGCGGCGCCACTGGCTGATTCTGGTGGGGCCGGCATTCTGGTTGGGGGCGGGGCTCGTCGTCACAATTGCCGCGTATTGGAAAACGCAGCCGGTCGTCGGGCACATTGCGCTGGCGCTGACGCTCATCGCGTTCGGGTACTTCGGCTACCGCGTCCTCGACCGCAATGCGCGCATGCTGGTCGTGACGGGTGTGCGCGTCTTCGAGGAGTGGGGCGTCTTCTCGCACAACGCCATCGAGAGTCTGCTCGACAAGATCAACAATGTCTCTTATTCGCAATCGTTCATGGGCCGCATCTTCAACTTCGGCGAAGTGGAGATTCAGACCGCCGCCGAACAGGGCGCCACGATCCTGCCCTGGGTGATGGCGCCCAAGGCGGTGAAGGAGACCATCGCCCAAAGCCAGGCCGATGCCAAGAGCCAGCAGTTCGCCGAACAAGCACAGGTGATGGCGAAGGCGATGAAACAAGCGGGGGAGGGAACGGAACCCGGCGCGACGAAGCCATGTCCCTATTGCGCGGAGACCATCAAGGCACAAGCGGTCGTGTGCCGCTATTGTGGGAGGGAGTTGCGATGACGCGACGGCGGATGCCTCTGGCGTTAAGCGCGGCGGTGTTGGCGCTAATCCTGGCGGGCTGCGGGGGCGGCGGAGCGCCGCAAACAAACACGCCGATCAGAGACATCACTCCCGCATTGCCCCCGCCATCGACTATCACCGCGCCGGCTCCGACACCCGTCACCGATGCGATGCCGTTCATCTTTGACGCGACACCGCTGGTCACGACCGTCGGCGCTGCGGAGCCGCTGACCCTGGCGATGACGCTGAGGAATGGCACGCAGAAGCCCGTCTCCGTGGACAAGCGGTTCCCGCAACTCGAATATCGCATCTATGACACCCAAGGCAAGCAGATGTCCGGCCCGCCAATGGTGCAAGTCTTCGTTCGGCCGGTTCTCTGCGTCGACCTCGCCACGTTGAAGCCCGACGAGTCGATCTCGACGGAAAACGCGGCCCCGATTTGGAAGTGGAAGTTGAAGCCCGGCGCCTATGGGGTGGAGGTGACGCTGACCATTCACGGCGGAGGCGCCGATTGCAATTTGCATCCCTGGAAGGGCGCCATCGTCAGCCGCCGCGCAGCGTTCACTATTAAGTAACCTGACTCACGGTCAGGTCAACTTGCGCCCCACGATTCCTCAGTTCGTCGAACAGGGCGTCCGGTTCGCACCATCCGAACGGTGATACCAGCCCGCGCACGGTGAGCGCACCGGTCGCCAGCCGTGCCGCGGCGACCGCCGCCGGCGTGGCCACGACCACCGGTCCCAGCGGCCGGCTCGACGCCAGCACGCGGCCGCGCACTTCCATTGTTCGTCCGTCGCGCCGGCCCGTGACGATGACCAATAGGCACCCGCGCGGTGTGCCGAACGGATAGAGCGGCAGCGACAGCAGCCGCGCGACGCGCGCCAGGCGGCGCCGCCGCTCGGAGTCCCGCGGCCGGGCGCAAGAGGCCACCCCAGCATTGAGGAGGCGCAATTCGAGTCCCGCCTTGAACTCGACAGCAGCAGCGCCGACGACGGGCGGGAGCAGGTCGTAGTCAGGGCTGTCGACCAGCCGCACGATGCGCGGGCCCATCGGCTTGCCGAAGTCGACGCGCTCCGGCTCCGTCCAGCCGGCCACTTCGCGCCAGCCGTCCGCCGCGGGAACGGTGAAATGGTCGCCGGCCGAAGTGAGCAGCGACGCAATCGTCGCGGCGCCGCGCGGGTTGCGATTTCCGGGCGCCAATGCGATGAGGACGCGGTCGATGCGATCAAGTCGCGCCGCCGCCCAGCGCACCAGGCAGCCCGAAATGCAGGGCACCGTCGAGAGGCCGGGCATCACCGTGATCTGATCGGGCTGTGCGGCGATTGCCAGTTCGCGCACACGCCGGGCGTGCTCGCGGGAGTCACTGATGTCCGCGTAATGCACGCCGCGCGCCAGGCAGTGACCAAGAATGATGAGCGGCTGCTCTTGAAACGGGCCGATGCAGTTGACCGCCACGACGGCGCCGTCGAGCGCGGCGTCAATGCTGTCGGGCTCGCGCAGGGAGGCGGTGCGGAATTCCACACCCAGGCGTCGGGCGATGCGCTCGCCGCGTCGCGCATCGCGGCCGGTGATGGTCACTGGCACGCCTTGTTCGCGCGTCAGTTGCGCCGCCAACTGCCCGAAGACGCCGGTGCCGCCGAAGACGACGACACGGCCCCGCGTAGCGGTGGCGACCTGCGCCGAACGACCGCCGATTGGCTGCAGGCGCGGATCGGTTTCGGGCGGCGGGTCCTCGGTCATCCCTGCACACGCAGGCCCAGCGTCTCGGCGACGAGGCGAATATTCATCTCCGCCGCGGCGCGCAGGGCGGTCAGGCATTGGTTCTGCGCCGCCACGATTTCGTCACGGTGCTTCACCGCTTCCAGTAGCGCCTGCCCCAGCTTCTGTTCTTCGACCCGCGGCAACTGCGCCACCGGCGGGCGCCCGAGCGCGTCGAGGAACGCCGCCACCTTCGGGTCGTAACTCAGCCCCAGCACCGGCACGCCCGCCAGCGCGCCGAGGATGAGCGCGTGCAGGCGCACGCCGACCAGCAGCGTCGCCGGCTGCAGGGCGCCGAGCAATTCCGCCGGGTGCGCCGGCGGCACCAGCACGCGGCCGTTCGCCGCCGACGCGCAGGCGCCGGCGACATCGTGGTCGGCCTTCTCGTCGAAGGGCACCGCGACCACGAGCCGGTTCAGCGCCAGCGCCACGCCCCGCAGCGCCCGCGCCAGCGGCGCAACCCACTCGTTCTTGTCCCAGGGCCGCGGACAGACGACCAACGCGCCGCTGATGAGGGGCGCCGCGGACCGCGGCTCCAGGAGCAGCGCCGGGTCGGCGGTGACATGAATGGGCGGGCGGGTGACGCCGAGTTCCTTCACGAACTCCGCCGACGCCGCGTCGCGCACCGTGATCAAGTCGACGCGGTCCAACTCCGACCGCGCCAGCCGCCGCACCCACGCCCGCTGCAGCGGGCCCATCCCCTGCGCGAAGACGATGACGGGCTTGCGCGCCCGGCGGGCGGTGTCGAGCAGCGCCAGGTAATAGAGCGATGACCGCCACGAGGTGACATCCTGCAGCAGCCCGCCGCCGCCGAGCAGGAATGCATCGCACTCGGCGATGGCCGCTTTCGCATCGCGCAGGCCGCGCCGGTAGGTGGCGATGCCGTGCAGTTTACGAGTAGCGTCGAGGTCGTCGGAGAGCGCGGCCAATTCGCAGTCGGGGAGCAGGCGCCGGAAGCCGGCGACCGCGCCGGCGAGGATTGCTTCATCCCCCAGGTTGCCGCACCCATAATAGCCGGCCAGCAGCAGGCGCGTCACTCGTCCAGCACATCCTCGCGGGGCGCGCCCTCCCCGGTCACGCGGGCGACGCAGCGCCGGATGGTCTCGTTTCTGCGCTCCCAGTCGTCCTCGGTGACCATGACGCAAACGATGACTTGACGGCTGGGAATGGGTGGGATCACGATCATCCCAAGCTGCCGGGTGGGCGTTGGGGGTGATTCCGGCTGTGGTTCCGACACTATCTGTTCCAAAACGGCGGTGATGCCTTCCGCGCGCAGCATGCGGATGAGTTCATGGCACGATCCCAAGCCCCCCTCAAAGATGATGCGCACGGCGCGAGTGTCCAGCGAGGGCTCCGCGGCCGTCTGCGCCGTCTCGGTCAATCGCTCCACCAGGGCGACGCCGCAATCCAGGCACATGGCGATGCCCGCCACATATTCAAACCGGCACCGCGGACAGAAGGGCATCGCTTACCCACTATCCTGTTGGTCAACTCTGGGGCGCGGAATGGTTCGGCGCAAGCATGTCATCATTCCGGCGCACTCTTCGCGTCGAAGTCCTCAAGGATGGCGCGGATGATGGCCTCGTGTTGGCGCCAGTCCTCCTCGGCAACTTCCACGAAGGCCAAATCGCTGCCGAACTGCTCCGCGCTCAGCCCTGTGCCCTGAATGACACTGGGAATTCCGTGTTGCAGCAGAAAGCCGGCAATCATTTCGCTGATCGGCCGCAGGCCTTTGAACACAGTGACCGTGCGCTCCACCACGCGCGGATGCTCGTGTTCCGGTTCCGGCGGCAGCGCGCCCACCAGCGCCACGCCGCAATCTGGGCAGGAGGCGACTCCCGCCACATATTCAAACCGGCACCGCGGACAGAAGGGCATCGGCTACGAGTCGAGCGTGACCGCGCGCACGACTTCGTCGACGGCGTCACGGTGGTGGCGCAGAATCAGAGCGGTCGTCAAGACGCTGTAATCCAGGTAGGCGAACGGCCCGAACAACGACCACTCATCGCCGCGCACCAGGCACGGAATGCCTTCGGCCGCCAATTGGCTGCGAATCAGTTCCGCTTGCCACGCTGAGACGCTGTGGACAACCGGCACCAAGGGGGACTCCGCTTGCAGGCGAACCTGACAGGCGGGACAGGCGCGGACGCTCGGGGGGAATTCCTCCCCGCACCGCGGGCAATGCATCGAGGCAGGCGGCAACGCGGTCTCCCGCGGCGATTGTACCAGCGCGGACGCTGCGACCGCCGGAAGGGCGGCGATGGAGCACCCGTTGAGCCGCGAGGAGTTGCAGACCAAAGTCTGCACTGAAGCCGACCAGATGCTGGCGGCGCTGCAGCGCGCCCTGGAGGCTGCCCCCGATGTGCGCGCTCGCGCGCAATTGACAGCCCTGATCGAGAAGGCGACGACCCTGCGCGACCGCCTGGAGCATGTCTTCGAAGTAACGCCCGCGGTCGCCGGAGAAGCGGAAGTCCCGGCCGGCGACTAGCGCGCCGCGGCGAGTAGGCGTTGCGTCGCCGCGTTCGCCTGCGCGCGCACGAGATCGGCATCGATCGTCGTCAGCATGCCGTCGCGCACCAGCGCCTTGCCCGCGACGAAGACCGTGCGCACATCCGACGCCCGCGCGCTGTAGGCGAGGTGCGAGACCAGGTTGGTGGTCGGGGCCAAGTGCAGCCCGCGGGTGTCCACGAGCATCACATCGGCCTGATAGCCCGGCGCCAGACGGCCGATGCGGTCGCCCATTCCCAGCACCGCGGCGGCGTCACGCGTCGCCATTCGCAGCGCCTGCAAGGCGGGGACAGCGGTCGGATCGCCGCTGACGCCCTTATGAATGAGCGCCGCCAGCCGCACTTCTTCCAAGAGGTCGAGGTTGTTGTTGCTCGCCGGGCCGTCGGTGCCCAGGCCGACGGTGACTCCCGCCCGCAGCATCTGGGGCACCGGCGCGACGCCGGCGGCGAGTTTCAGGTTGGCGCCCGGGTTGTGCGCGACGCCGATGCCCTTGCGCGCCAGCAACTCGATTTCGTCGTCCGTCGGGTGGACGCAGTGCGCGGCGATGATGGGTGCAATGCCGTCGAACGCGCCGAGTGAATCCCAGTAGGCGATCGGCGTCATCCCGAACTCGCGGGGGGCATTCTCGACTTCCTCCCGCGTCTCGGAGAGGTGCGTGTGCAGCCCGACCCCGAGCCGCCGGGCCGCGTCGCATACTTTGCGCAGCAACTCGGCGCCGACGGTGTAGGGCGCGTGCGGGCCGAAGACGGTCGTGATGCGCCCGTCAGCGCCGCCACGGTGATCACCGATGAACTTCGTCGCCTGTTCGAGTTGGCGCTCCGGATCGGGCAGCACTTCCATCACAACCCCGCTGAGTACGGCGCGGATCCCGCTCTCAGCGACCGCCCGAGCCGTCACCGCCGGCTGGAAATACAAATCGCACACCGTCGTCACCCCGCCAAGCAACGACTCAGCGACGCCGAGCGCTGTGCCCCAGTAGAGGTCCTCGCTGGTCAGGTGCTTTTCGAGCGGCCAGATGGTTTCCTGCAGCCAGGGCATCAGTGGCTGGTCGTCGGCGACGCCGCGCAGCAGCGTCATTGCCAGGTGCGTGTGGCAGTTGATCAAGCCGGGCAGCGCCAAGAACCCAGTGCCGTCGATTACTTCTTCATCGGGCTGCGACGCCAGCGGCAGCGCGCTGACGGCGGCGATGCGGTCGCCTTCGATGCGAATCCATCCCGGGCTGAGGACGGCCTCCGGCGGCTCCATCGGCAGCACCGTCGCGCCGGCGATGAGGGTTGGGCTCACGGGGCGGGATGTTCGAGGGTGATGGCGAGCACGCGCACCGACGGCGCCGGCTGGAAGGTGATGCCCACCAGCGGCGCGGTACCGGCAACCGGAATTGCGTAATCGTGGAGATACACCGGCCGGCGGTCGAACCCGGCGAGCGAATACCGGAACGGCGCCTGCCAGGCGGTGTGCGCCCCCGCCGGCGCCGGAGCGTTCCAGTCGCCGATGGCCAGCGTCTGGTCGGCGGTACTGCCGTCGCCGAAGTGCAGCGTGACCGTGAGTGTGGCGCCGGGCCCTGCCGCGGCGGCCAGGAGATGCACTGTGCGCGTCGACGTGCTAGAAAATTCCAAGTGTTGGCCGTCGGGCACCAGCCCGCGGGCAGTGCCGTCCACTTGCGCCGGGAACTGGAAACTGACCGCGCAATCGGAGCCGGGGACATAGTAGCCGCACGGGAACCACTGCGGGCCGGGAGCGGTCAGGTCGGGCGGCAGCTGTTCGCTGGGCAAACTCTGGGCATCGTTCGTGAACAGACCCTGCTCGCGGCGCAACTCGCTCGTCGCCACGATGCGCTTCGCCGTCTCGCCCAGCGGCACCGCGGTGAAGCGCCCGTTGTCGGCGCGATAGGGCGCCCACCACCATTCGGCGGGGCCGTGCAGCGGCTGGTCGCCGCGCACCAGCCGGGCGGCGCAGAGATAGGACCCGGTGGGCGGCTTCGGTAGTTCAGCGCGCACGGTGATGGTCCCCGACGGCGGCACTTCGGCCGGCAGCGGCACACGCGTCGCCCGCAGCCCGGTCGGCGCGCCGTCCCACCGGAACCATTCCCAGACGACCGCCACCGTGTCCGGTGACCACGCCTCGCCGCCGTCGTTGCGCACCGTCACGCGTGCCGCGACGGCGTCGCCACCGTCGGCCAGGTCGCCGTTGAGAAGATTGGCGCCGCCGTTTTGCAGCAGCAGCGGGACCGCGCGGCCGGGCCCTGGGAGCGTCGCCGACCAGGCGCCCTGCGCGTCCAGGATGCCCCACTCGAGCATCACGGGAGTTGGGTTATGCGACGCATCCACTTCAGGGAAAGTGACTCCCGCCGTGGTGGTTACAATACTGCCCGCGTCCACCGTCCCGCTGAGGCGCACGGCCTGCGGCGGCGACACCGTCTCGCCCGACCGCCAGCGATAGGCGAGGCGGGCATCCCGCAGGTTGATCTTGCGGCGGCCGGCATTGCGGAGAACCAGGATGGCCTGCTCGCCGCGCTTCGGGTCGTGCACCACTCCGCTGTCCATCACTTCCAGCGCCGGCGCGCCGACTTCCGCCACCTGAACAGGAAACTGATACACGGCCAGCGTCCGTTGGAAACGCTTCGATTGCAGGTAGGGCAACGCCAACTGCACCAGTCGCAGCCGCAGCGTGTAGGCGCCCGGCTTCACCGATGCGCCGTTCGCCGCGACCGTACCGATGAACGCGAACACCGTCGCCCGGCTGCCGGCGGCCAGCGTCAGGTAGCCGTTCACTGCCGGGCCTTCCGACATAACCTCATCGCTCGACGCGTCGAGCAACTCGTACTGGATGGAAATGCGGTCCTTGCCGTCGACCGCTGCGGCGCCGCGGTTGTCGAGCACCAGCGGAAGCTGATGGCGGACGCCCGGTTGCAGCGGCAGCAGCGGCAGCGGCGGCTGAATTTCGATGACGCTGCTCGCCAGGCCGCCGGCCTGGGCGGCGAACCGGCGCGTAGCATCGCGGTATTGCACGCCGAACTGCCGCGTTGGTGCGATGGCGTCGCCGGCGGCGAAATCGTTCCAGGAATTGACCAGGAACAATTGCGGGCGCGCCGCCAACGCCGTCAGCCACTGGCTGCGATAAACGCGGCCCTCTTGCCATCCGCCCGGCCCGGGTCCGCCGCTGACCGGGCTGAGCGCGGCGACGCTGAGCGGCGCTGACAGACCGAGGTACATCGGGCCTTCCTCGGCGCCCGGTTTCCACGAACGGTGTCCAACGACCAGCACCGGCTCGCCTAGCGCCTCGGTCAGCGCCGCGTGCAGGCGGTCCGGGAAGTCGGCCGCAGCGCCGGGCGGCGCGTCGTCGAGCACCACCAGGCACATCGGCCCCGCCGGCGTCATCACGCGAGCGCGGTCGCGGTCGGGAATCAGCGCCATGCGCCCGACTGCGGCGGCAATGGCGGTGTCGGCGTCCAATCGGGTCTCCGGCTCCCAGCGCAGGGCCAGCGCCAGCCGTGGGATCGAGCGCGGCTCGTCATCCAATTCGTTCAGGGCGGACAGCAGCGCATAAAACGGTTCCATCGGTTCGCCCGGCAGTCGCGTTCCGACGAGGGCGATGTCGGCGCCGGCGCCGGCCAGTTCCAGCAACTGTTCGCGCTGCCAGGCCGGTCGGCGCCCGTCGACCCAGGGGCCGGGCGGGATGAGCGGCTGCAATTCCGCCGTTTCAACCTCGTGTGGACACGCCGGGCCGACGCACGGCAAGTACCACACCGCCAGCAGCGGCGCATGGTCGAGCGGCGGCTTGATCGCAATCGCGGGCGCCGTGCGGGTCAGGACGAGCGTGCTGGCGCGCAAGTATTCGGTCGCGCTCAATTCGCCGTTCACGAACGCGGGGATGGGCGTGAACGGTACCTCGAGTCGGTCGGCGACCGACCGGGCGCCGATCGGGTGCGCGGTGAGAACGAAAGTCGCCCAGCGGTCCGGGCGGCTCAGGTCATCCTCGGTCTTGACCGCCGGACTCCAACTCTGGAAGCCGTCCGTATCGCCGCGCTGCCACACGACGACATTGGCCGCTACTTCGGCATCGGGCGTCGGCAGGACGCCGAGCGCCAGCCAGGGGACGGCGGCCTCGATGATGTAGCCGCGGGCGCGCGCTTTCGGGTCGTTCAGTTCACCGTCGGGCGTTGCCACGAATTTGAGCGACCGCGGCACCATCCGCCAGGTCAGGTTTTCTCGCCATTCGCCTGCCTCGGTGCCTTCCAGGAAACTGAAGCCGCCGGCGACGCTGAAGGCGATGCGGTGGGTCAGCGGCGAGGGGCGCGAGTCGTGCGGATCGCCGAAATGGATGAAGAGTTCGACGGAGTCGTCCGCCCACGGCTGCGACATCGGCGAGGCGTTGACGCCAATCAATTGCGGGTCGTCCACTTGCGCGGCGAGGTACAGGTAATCGCGGTCCCAAAAGCAGTGAAAAATAGCGCGCAGGGTGACTTCCGGCGGCGGAATGGGGGCGGCGGCGGCCCGCACCGGTGCGCTGAGGAGCGCGCCCGTCCCGCACAACAGCAGGCAGCGAATCAGCAGCGACGGGCGGTGGGCGGCCGGCACGCGGACATCATAGCATCAGACCGCGGCGGCGGATGTGGATGCGCGTCTATGCGTGGACGGGGACTTCGCTGGTGGCGGCCGGGCCGAGCAGCCGCTCAAGTTCTTCGGGCGCGTGCGCGGCTTCGAGCGCGGTCTTGGACTCGATGGAGCCATTGCGCACCAGCGTGGCGAGGTACTGGTCCATCGTGAACATCCCCTGCTTGGTCGCCGTCTGCATAATCGAGTGAATCTGGTAGTTCTTGCGCTCCCGGATCGAGTTCCGAATACTCGGGATCGCCGCCAGGATTTCGAACGCGGCGACGCGCCCTTGGCCGTCCGCCCGCTTGACCAAAATTTGCGCCACGATGCCCACCAGGTTCACCGCCAACTGCATGCGGATTTGCTGCTGTTGGTGCGTCGGGAAGACATCAATCACGCGGTCAATGGTCTGCACCGCGTCGGGGGTGTGCAGCGTTCCGAAGACCAGGTGCCCGGTCTCGGCGGCGGTGATGGCCAGGTGGATGGTCTCCAGGTCGCGCATTTCGCCGACCAGAATGACATCCGGGTCCTGCCGCAAGACGAACTTGAGCGCATTGGCGAAGGAATGGGTATCGCGCCCCAGTTCCCGCTGGTTGACCAGGGCGGTCTTGCACTCGTGCTGGAACTCGATCGGGTCTTCGACCGTAACCATGTGCACCGGGAACTTCTCGTTGATGTAGTTGAGCATCGCCGCCTGGGTCGTGGACTTGCCCGCCCCGGCGGGCCCCGTCATCAACACCAGGCCGCGCGGGCGCTCGGCGAATTCGTAGCAGGGCGCCGGCAGGTTCAGTTCTTCCATCGTGCTGATCTTGTAGGGGATGAGGCGGAAGAAACATCCGAGGCGGCTGCGCTGCTTCATCAAGTTGCCGCGGAATCGTGCCACTCCCTTCACCTCGTGCGCGAAGTCGAGTTCCCAGTCGCGTTCGAAGGTTTTCACCTGCTGCGGCGTCAACACCGCGAAGACGGCCTCGCGCAATTCGTCACCGGTCAATGGGTCGCCTTCGCCGCGAATCAAGTCGCCGTAGATGCGCATAATCGGCGACACGCCTTCCTTCAAGAACAAGTCGGAGGCGTGCAGCCGGTCCATCTCGCGCAACAGGTGATCGAGATCCATCTTCGTCAGACTGCTGCCGCGGCATCGGCGTGCACCATGCCGGCGCGCTGGCGGAACTCCAGCGGGTTGGACGACTTGGCGAGGGCCTCTTCGAAGGTGACCAGATTTTGCCGGTAGAGGTCGAGCAAGTGGTTGTCGAGCAGTTGCATCTGCTGGTCGCCGCCGGTCTGCAGGACGCTGTAGAGTTGGTGCGTCTTGCCTTCCCGGATCATGTGGCGCGCCGCCGGTGTTACCACCAGGATTTCGAACGCCGCGACGCGCCCCTGGCCGTCGGCCTTGGGCAGCAGCGTCTGTGAAATGACCGCCTGCAGCGTGACGGCCAACTGCGTGCGGATTTGCGCCTGCTTCTCCGGCTCGAAGACATCAATGATGCGGTCGCAGGTCTGCGCCGCGTCGGTGGTGTGGACGGTGGACAGCACCAAGTGGCCGGTCTCCGCCGCAGTCAGCGCCAGTTGCATCGTTTCCAGGTCGCGCATCTCGCCGATCAAGATGACATCGGGGTTTTGGCGCATGATATGCCGTAGGGCGCTGGCATAACTGTGGGTGTCCACTTCCAGTTCGCGCTGCTCGATGGTGGACATTTTGTCGCGGTGCAAGAATTCGATCGGGTCTTCGACGGTGATGATGTGCTTGGTTTGGGAGGTGTTGAGGTAGTCAATCATTGCCGCCAGCGACGTGGACTTCCCCGACCCGGTCGGGCCGGTCACCAGGATCAGGCCGCGCGGCAAGGCGATGATGTTCTTCAGCACCGGCGGCAATCCCAACTCATCAATGGACTGAATGCGCAGCGGGATCAGTCGCATCACCGAGCCGACGGCGTCCTGCTGCTTGAAGACATTGACGCGGAAGCGGGCGATGTCACCCAACTCGTAGGCGAGGTCGAGTTCGAGTTTCTGTTGGAATTTGCGGAAGCGGTCTTCGCCGGCGACGCCGGCCAGCAGGTCGTTCGTGTCGTCGGCGCTGAAGACGGGGTGTTTGGTCCGGGTCAGGCGACCGTGGATGCGGAAGAGGGGCGGCTCACCCGCGTGAATATGCAGGTCGGAGCCCTTCGCCGCGACCAATTCCTTCAGCAGGTCGTCAATGGGGACCGCGTACGCCATCGGGGGGAGAATACCCCGGTCAAGCGCGTTTCAGCATCTGCCGGAGTTCCGTTAAATTCCCCGCGAAGGCCAGGGCATCCTCTTCCGTGATGATCCCAGCCCGGAAGTACTTGAGCAGCGCCTGGTTCATCGTCTGCATCCCCCAGTAGCCACCCTCGTTGATGGCGCTGTAGATCTGGCTGCTGCGGCCGTCCTCGATGAGTTTGGCGACCGTCGGCGTGTTGATCAGCACTTCCACCGCCGGCACCCGGCCGGTCCCGTCGGCCCGCGGCACCAGTTTCTGCGAGACGATGCCGAGCAGACTGGTCGAGAGCCGCAGCGAAATCTGCTCCCGCTCATGCGGCGGGAAGACATTGATGATGCGCTCAATGGTGTCGGCTGCCGAGGTGGTGTGCACGGTCGAAAACACCAGGTGGCCGGTCTCCGACGCCTGCAGCGCCGCCCGCATCGTGTTCGGGTCGCGCATTTCGCCGACCAGGATAATGTCCGGGCTTTCACGCACGACATACTTCATCGCGTCGAGGAACGATTCGGTGTCAATGCCGATTTCGCGCTGGCTGATGATGCCCATTTTGTCGTAGTGGACGAATTCGATCGGGTCTTCAATGGTGACAATGTGGCAGCGGCGCGAGGTGTTGATCAGGTCCACCAGCGCCGCCAGCGTCGTGGACTTCCCGCAGCCCGTCGGCCCGGTCACCAGCACGGTTCCCTGGTGCGGCGTGATGAAGTTTTCCAGGACGCGCGGCAGGCCGAGTTCCTCGAGCGCCATAATCTCGAGCGGGATCAGGCGCAGCACCATCGCCATATGCCCGCGCTCTTGATAGATGTTGACTCGGAACCGCGAGAGACTCTCGATGGTGAACGCCAGGTCGAGTTCGTGATACTCCTCGAAGCGCCGGATCTGCTGTTCCGTCATCACTGAGTGGCAGTGGCGCATGCTTTCTTCCGGGGTCAACATCGGCAAGTCGGTCGGCACGACCCGGCCGTGCATGCGCAGACAGGGCGGCGACCCGGCCTTCAGAAAGAGGTCGGAGGCCCGCTTTTCAACGGCTAGTCGGCAGAGTGCTTCGAGATCCATCGCGCCCCCCTATCGGTTTCCGGCTGCGACGCACTACATACAGTCTTACCATACCTGCGGCCGCGGCCACGAGCGCCACGCCCGCCAGCCAGAGCAGCACCGTCAACAAGGACGGTGGGTGCGGCCCCGGAGCGACCGGCTGCGGCGCCGCCGTTTTGGGGTCGAGCAGCGCCAGCACTGACGGCGCCGCGATGTAGTACTCGTATTGTCCTTCTCCCCCCGCCGGACGCAGCCGCGCGCCGACCGTTGCGCTGTCCCAGCGCTCGGGCGCGACGATGCGCAGCCCTTGCGGCACGGCGAAAGTCCAGTCGAATGGCATCAGGTCCGCGAACGCCGCCGCGAAGACCGCGATCGGCAACTCGCCCTCGCGTTGCAAGAGTGGCCCCAGGATGTGGAAGGATGCCGCCGTCTGGCGCAGCGGCTTCAAATGCCGGTCCAGGCGGGCGGTGGACTTCACCTCTACCTTCACTTGCTCCAGCGTCCAGCCAGTGCCGTCCGTCAACCGCTGGATCGCGGCGCGCACCGGTTCCGGGTCGCGCTCCGTCGTCATCACGATGTCGCAATCCGCATGGCCGCCGTCGAACACCATCGCCAGCCCGGCGCCGGTCATCTGCGGCAGCAGCGGCGCTGTCTCCGTCGTAACCATGGGAGCGGAGGGCGGATTGCTTTCGGGCGGCGCGGCCTGCGCGCCCGCGAGGACGAACACCACCGCTGCCAGCCACAGCGCGGGGCTGTCCAATCCGGCACATCGCCGAAAACGTGGCATCAGCGGGCGGTCACCACGAGAGGTTGGTGGAGCCGGGCGGATTCGAACCGCCGACCTCTTCCATGCCAAGGAAGCGCGCTACCAGTCTGCGCTACGGCCCCATGCGTGCAGTATAGACCGCCGCCGATTGGCGGGGGTGTGTGGGAATCGAACCCACCGCGGCCCCTTGCGGACCCGCTGCTGAGTTTGAAGCCCAGAGGAGCCACCAGGCCCCAGCCACCCCCGGACTTCCCCACGACACGGCGCGGGATTATAGCACCGCCCCCGCGGCGCGTCAGAACATCCATGGCGCCAGCCCCCGGAGCAACCCGGACACGGCCCAGTTGTAGTAGTACCAGAACTCCGGGAACACAAAATTGGTCAGCACCAGAAACGCGATGACGAGCGAAAACCCGGCGCGCTCCAAATCTTGAATCACCGCCGCCTGCCGATAGGGCAGCAGCCACGCCAACAACCGCGACCCGTCCAGCGGCGGGATCGGGATCAGGTTGAACATCATCAGCGCTACATTGATGATGACGCCGTAGACCACCATCTGCAGCGCCAGGTCCACCGCGTGCGGGCCCAATGTCCGCCCGAGCGCGGCGACGGGGAAGTACAGGAGACTCCAGAACCCGGCCTGCAGCAAGTTACTCGTCGGGCCGGCCAGCGCAATGATGGCGAAGTCGCGCCGGCCGTGCGACAGCGCTGCGTAATTGACCGGCACCGGCTTCGCCCACCCGATGACGACCGGCGAGGCGAATACCGCCAGTGACACATACACCAGCGCGCCGAGCGGGTCGAAGTGCACAATCGGATTGAGACTGACGCGGCCGAGCAGGCGGGCGGTCGGGTCGCCCAGGCGGTCGGCCATCCAGGCGTGCGCGGCCTCGTGGAGACTGATGGCCATGGCGAACGGCGGCGCCATCAAGATGAGGCGGTTGATGGCCTCGACGAAGTGGGGCGACACCCCTACGCCGCTTCTTGCAGCACCGGCACCGGAAGCGAGGTGAGCAGCGCGCGTATCACTTGCGCGGCGCGGACGCCTTTGACGCGGGCATCGGGCTTGAGGATGAGCCGGTGCGCGAGCACCGACTCCGCCACCAATTTCACATCGTCGGGCGTCACATATTCGCGCGCGTTGAGCAACGCATTCGCCTGGCTGCAGCGCATCAGCGCCAGCGAACCGCGCGGACTGGCGCCCAGCGTCACCGCGTCCGTCGTGCGCGTCCCTTCGACGAGCGAGACGATGTAGCGCTTGATGCTGTCTTCGAGATAGACCTCTTTGACCGCATCCTGCAATTCGAGCACATCTTCGCTCGACAAGACCGGCTGCACTTCCTCGATCGGGTGCGAGTGGATTTGCTTTTCAAGGATGGTGATTTCCTCAGCGTTCGTCGGATAGCCCATGCTCAGCCGCATCAGGAAGCGGTCGAGTTGCGCCTCGGGTAGCGGGAAAGTGCCGCGGTACTCAATCGGGTTCTCGGTGGCGATGACGAAGAACGGCCGCGGCAGCGTGCGCGTCACGCCGTCGGCCGACACCTGCGCCTCCGCCATACATTCGAGCAGACTCGACTGTGTCTTCGGCGTCGCCCGGTTAATTTCATCGGCAAGCAGCACATTGGTGAACACCGGCCCGGGCCGGAACTCGAATTCGCCCGTCTTCTGATTGAAAATGGAGACGCCGGTGATGTCGGCGGGCAGCAGGTCGGGCGTGAACTGGATACGCCGGAATTCGACGCCCAGCGACCGCGCCACCGCCCGCGCCAGCATCGTCTTGCCGACGCCGGGGATGTCCTCGATCAGGATGTGGCCGTTGCACAGTAGCCCCAGGACGACGAGTTCGACCGTCCGGCGCTTGCCGATAATGACGGTCTCGACTTCGTCCAGAATGGCGCTGATGCGGTCTGCGGTGGTCTGCGCGTCCACGGGGCCTCCTCCCAAGAGGTCCTGGCTTACCCTTGCTTAGACAGTTCCAGGGGGGCGATTTGTTCCCTGCCCGGCGGAGTTGCTCATCGAGATGCACCAGCCTCCGTCGGCTGCGGCGTCCCCGCCATCTCGCGCAGGCGGCGGATGCGCTCCTGCACCGGCGGGTGCGTGTCGAACAGCGAGTTGAGCGCGCCGCCGTGGTCGCGCAGCGGGTTCCAGATGAACATGTGCGCAGTGGCCTTCGTCGCCGCTTCCAGCGGCTCGGGGTCGGCGGCGATTTTTTCGAGCGCGGAGGCGAGGCCCTCCGGATAGCGAGTCAGCAGCGCGCCGGTGGCGTCCGCCAGGTACTCCCGCTGCCGGGAGAGCGCCATCTGCAGCGCTGCCGCCGCCAGCGGCGCCAGCACCGCCAGCACCAGCGCAATCAACGCGCCGATGGCGGCGCCTTTCCCGCGGGCGCGTCGCATTCCATACGCCCCCCAGCGCGCGTTGCGCAGGATGATGTCGGACAGCAGCGCAATGACGCCCACCAGCAGCGCCGCCAGCATCATCAGCCGGATGTCCATATTGCGAATATGGGACATCTCGTGCGCGATGACCCCCTCGAGTTCGAGACGGTTCATCTTCGTCAGTAGGCCGCGGGTCACGGTGATGCTGGCGTGTTGCGCGTCGCGGCCGGTGGCGAACGCGTTCGGCGCCGAGTCTTCGATGAGATAAATCGCAGGCATAGGCAGCCCGGCAGCAATGCTGAGCCCTTCGACGGTGTCCCACAGCCGGGTCTCTTCCGACCGCGGCACCGGATGCGCGCCCGACATCGCTAGCACCGCCCGGTCGCCGAACCAATAGGCCCACCACACATAGAGGAGCGCGAAGGCGGTCGTCCCCGCCGCTACCGGCCATCCGCCTTGGGTCAACTCGCCGATGGCATAGCCGAGACCGCCGAGCACGAGGACGAAACCGACGACGATCACGACCGTTCGCCGTTGATTCCCGGCGATGCTCTCGAAAATGCCCGCACGCATCAGGCGAGCGCCCCGGTGCCGTGCCGGCGCCGGGCGATCGCGCTAGGACCCGGCGCCGGGCGTCGGCCCGGGGGCGGTGCCGGGGAACGAGACCTTGACCGGCTCCCGCGCCGCCGGCTCGTCGATCTGGAAGTAGGGCCGGTCGCCGAAGCCGAACATGTTGGCGATCAGACTGGTGGGGACCGTCTGGATCGCCGTGTTGTAGCGCATCACTTCGTCGTTGTAGAACTGCCGGGCGAATGAAATCTTGTTTTCGGTGCCGGTCAGTTCTTCTTGCAGCGCCAGGAAGTTCTGGTTCGCCTTCAGGTCCGGGTAGTTCTCCGCGACGGCGAACAGCGTCTTCAGCGCGCCGGTCAACATGTTGGTGGCGGTCGCCTGGTCGTCAATCGTCTTGGCTTCCGTCCACGCCGAGCGCGCCCGCGTCACATTCTCGAGGACGCCGCGCTCGTGCGCCATGTAGCCCTTGACCATTTCGACCAGGTTGGGGATCAGGTCGAAGCGGCGCTTCAACTGCACATCAATCTGCGACCAGGCATCGTTCAATCGCTGGCGCAGTCGAATCAGGCCGTTGTACGCGGTGAAGGCCCAAAAGACGATGATCGCCAGCGCACCAAGCAGAATCCAGGGCAGAAAGCCCATCTCCTGCCTCCTCTCCCGCCCCGAATCGGGGCTGCACACGCCCTGCGTGCGCGGCCTTACGCTAGCACCCGCCCGCAGGAGCGTCAACGAATGCCGGCCCGCAGGCCTGCTTGGAAATGCAGGCAAGAGTGCGGAATAACGCAGACGGAGGCGACGATGTCGGTTCACTGGCGACCGCAAGGCGAATCTGTTCGTCCCGATCCGCGTCAGGCGTCGGCCTGCGCGCCGCTCGAAATCTGGGAGTGGGCGCGCGACGACCGGCCGCGCCGCGAGCGCGGCATCCATGCCGTCCCCTGGAGCGACCTGCGCCCGCTCGAGGGCGACATCGCCCTGATGATCTTCAATCTGGTGGACGCGTAACGACTGTCTCGTCCGGCCCCGGGAAGTGACACGCCGCCCGGTGCGACGGATGCAACTCCGCTAACTGCGGCTCCACGGTCCGGCAGATGTCCTGCGCCCGCGGGCACCGCGGCGCAAAGCGGCACGCAGTGAGTGCGGCGCGGTGCAACTGTAAGTCACGGGTCTCCATCGTTTTTGTGCGACCCTCGAGACTCGCCGCCAGCAACGCCTGCGTGTAGGGGTGCTGCGGGTTCGCATACACCTCCGCGGTGGGGCCGTCTTCGACAATCTGTCCTGCATACATCACGGCCACCCAGTCGCTAAACGCCTTCACCAGCAGCAGGTCGTGCGCGATGAGCAGATAGGTCAGTGACAGCCGCTGCTGCAAGTCGAGCAGCAAATTGATGATTTGTGCGCGGATGGAGAGGTCCAATGCCGAGACTGGCTCGTCGGCGATGAGGAAGTCCGGTTCGAGCGCCAGCGCCCGGGCGATGCCGATGCGCTGCCGCTGACCGCCCGAGAATTCGTGCGGATAGCGGTGCGTCGCGTCCGGCGACAGGCCGACCAGCGACAGCAATTCCGCCACGCGGGCCGCGCGTCCCGCCCGCGCCTTCGGGCCGACGCGCTGGCTGTGCACCTCCAGCGGCTCGGCGACGATTTGCCCGACCGTCATCCGCGGGTCGAGCGACGAGAACGGGTCCTGAAACACAATCTGCATCCGCTCCCGGTAGGGCCGCAGCCGCCGCAGCGACAGTTTCGCCAGGTCGGTACCGTCGAAGAGGATTTCGCCCGCGTCCGGCTCCAGCAGCCGCAGCACGCAGCGCGCCGTCGTGGACTTGCCCGACCCCGACTCGCCCACCAGCGCCAGCGTCGTCCCGCGCGGGATGCGAAAACTGATGTTGTCCACCGCCACCACTTCCCCGTGCGCGCCGAAGATGCCCGAATGCACCGGGAAGGTCTTGCGCAGCCCGCGCACCTCGAGCAGCGGCCGGCCGTTCTCGCTCATACCACTTCCCGGGCGCGGAAACACCGGCCCCAGTGACCGGGCTGCGTCTCGATGATGGGCGGCTCCTTCTCACACTCCGCGACGGCGAGCGGGCAGCGCGGCCGGAACGGACAGCCGGTCGGCAGCGACAGAAAGTTCGGCGGCTGGCCGGGAATGGTCGGCAACCGCATCTTGCTCGGCGCGTCCGGCTGCGGGACTGAGCCGAGCAGCGCTTTCGTGTACGGGTGCGCGGGCCGCGACATCACTTGGTCGATCGTGCCGTCCTCGACCATCAACCCGGCGTACATCACCACGATGCGCTGGCAGAGTTGCCGCACCACGCTCAAATCGTGCGTAATCAGGATGACGGCGCTGCCGAACTCCTGCGCCAGGCCGCGCATCACGCGCAGCGCCTGCGCCTGCAGCGTGACATCGAGCGCCGAGGTCGGCTCATCGGCCAGGATGAGTTTCGGGTCGCAGGCGAACGCCATCGCCATCATCGCCCGCTGGCGCATCCCGCCGGACAGTTGGTGCGGGTATTGCTGCGCCACGGCCTCGGGGTTGGGCAGGCCGACCGTGTCGAGCAGTTTCGTCACGCGGCGGTCGGTCTCGCGGCCGTTCGTGTAGTGGTGCGCGTCCAGCGCCTCGGCGATTTGTTCGCCGATTTTCAGCACCGGGTTGAAGGCGGTCATCGGGTCCTGAAAAATCATCGCCAGTTCGCGCCCGCGCAGGTCGCGCATCGCTTCCTTGCCGACGGTGACCAACTCGCGCCCGCGCAGTTTGATGCTGCCGGTGATGCGCGCCCCCGGCGGCAGTAAACGCAAGAGCGAGAGCGCGAAGGTGCTCTTGCCGCAGCCCGATTCGCCGACCAGCGCCAACCGCTCGCCCTCGTGCACCGTCAGCGACGCGCCGCGCACCGGCGTAATGCGTCCGGCCTCGGTCGCCAGCGACACCGTCAGGTCGCGCACTTCCAGCAGAGGGGCCTCACCAGCCACGCGCGCATTGTAACGAACGCACCCACCGGCCGCGGGAAACCGGTACAATGCCCGGCAGGCGGCGTGCGACATTTTGCAGGCTCTGACACGGCCAGACAGGCCGCCCGAGGGCTCGGGACAGCACTCGCAGCGAGGAGGGGACGCGGATGGCGCGCAGCAACTGGTGGCGAATCGGCATCATCGCGGCACTGGCCGCATGCCTGCAGCGGATCGGCGGGACGGTCGCATCGACGAACTACACCGTCTTTCACGCCCAAACAGGCGCCGCGGTCGGCGACCAATTCGGCTTTTCGATGGCGGGGCTGGGCGACATCAACGCCGACGGCATTCCTGATTATGTCATTGGTGCGCCGAGAGCCGATGTCGGGCCCAACGTGGATGAGGGCAAAGTCTATGTCTTCTCCGGCGCCGACGGCTCCCTGATCCGGGAGCACGACGGCGCGCCCTCATCTCCGGCGGCCGGCGACCAGTTCGGTTTTTCCGTGGCCGCGGTTCCCGATGTTACCGGCGATGGCGTAACCGACTATGCCGTTGGCGCGCCGTTCAATGACGCCATTGTGCCGGATGGCGGCATCGGCTTCCTGTTGAACGGCGCAACCGGCGCGTTCGTGGCCGGTTGGGGGGTGGTCGGTGTCGCGGGCGCACATGTTGGGTGGTCCGTGGCGGGCATGGCCGACACCACTGGTGACAGCCGCGGTGAGTGGCTCATCGGAGCGCCGGACACGGCGAACGGGGCTGTCCTCGTCGTGCTCTCCACCGGCAGCACTCCCGTGATAAGCGGCACCGGCGCCGGCGACAGGTTCGGAACGGCGGTCAGCAGTGCCGGGCAGCAAAACCCCGGCACCGATGCGATTCCCGATTTCGTCGTCGGGGCTCCCTTTGATGACGACGCCACACCGGATGGAGGCTCCATCTCGTTCTTTTCCGGAGCGGACCGATCCCTGATCGTCTCGATTCCCGCGGGGGGCGGCGACTCGCAATTCGGTACATCGCTCGTCTTGGTGGGTGACCTCGACAGTAATGGGAAGGATGAGATCATCGCCGGAGGCCCGGGCAATGATGCGGGCGCAATCACCAACCGCGGATTCTTCGCGGTCTTGACTTCAGACTTTTCCTACTTTTTCGAGCAATTCGGACCCATTGCGGGAGACCAGTTGGGCAGTTCCGTGGCCACGGTGTCCGACCTCGACGGCGATGGCAAGCCGGACTATTCTGTCGGTTCCCCCATGGCCAGCCCTGGGAGTCGGGTCGAAGCGGGCATTGCCCAACTGTTCTCCGGTCCGTCGGGCACCCTCCTGCAGGAATTCGACGGATCTGTTGACGGTGATCACTTGGGCGCCGCACTCGGGGGCATCGCCGACCTAAATCGCGATGGCAGCGGCGAAGTGCTCATTGGCGCGCCGTTCCGAGATGCCCATTTGATGACGGACGCGGGTGGGGCCTTCGTTGCCGCGTCGCCCTCCTTCACCGGCTATGCCAAGGACACCAGCGGCACCCCGGTGGCCGGTGTCAAAGTTGAGGCGTTCATCAATCAGTCCCTCGGCTCCGATAACACCACCGCCGACGGGCGCTACGCCATCGGCAGTCTCATCGACGGCGCCGAGTACTCGGTGGTCGCCAGCAAGGCGGGCTTCATCCCGCGCACGCGCATCGCGTCCCTCGACGGCTTCTCGCGCCGCCTCGACTTCACCCTCGGCACCATCAGCATCACCAGCCCGTTCAACACGCAGACGGTGAAGGGCTTTGTGCCTGTCACCGCCTCCGCCCTCGCCGAGGGCGGCATCGCCTATGTGGACTTCTTTGACGGCGCCACCGCGATCGCGCGAGACACCACGCCGCCCTTCACGGTGAGTTGGCAGTCGATCGTGGACTGTGCGAATGAAGGCGCGCACACGCTGACCGCGCTCGCCTACACCAACGAGGGCGATGCCGGCACTTCGCTGCCGATTGATGTCACCGTCAACAATGTCACCTTCCCCGATGTCCCCTGCACCCACTTTGCCTGGCGCTTCGTCGAGGCGGTGGCGCGCAACGGCATCGCCGCCGGGTTCCCCGACGGCACCTACCGGCCGGCGAACAATGTCAACCGCGGCCAGATGGCGGTGTTTATGTCCCGCGCCGCGGACTTGACCCTGGGTGACTTCGCGTCCTTCACCCCGCCCGCCTGCGGGAGTGAGCACTTCAGCGATGTCGCCTGCACGCACCCGTCCTACAAGTTCATCGAGTATGTGGCCGCCAAGGGGATTGCGTCCGGGTTCCCCGACGGCACCTACAAACCCAGCAACGGCGTCAGCCGCGGCGCGATGGCGGTCTTCCTCTCCCGGCTGCGCAATCTGGCGGATGGCGACTTTGCGGCGTTCTCGCCGCCGGCATGCGGCAGCGAGTCCTTCCCCGATGTGCCGTGCGGTAACGCCTCCTATAAGTTCATCGAGTATGTGAAGAGCAAAGGGATCGCGGCCGGCTTCCCGGACGGGACCTACAAGCCCGCCAACATCGTCACCCGCGGCCAGATGGCGGTGTTCATCACGCGGGCGGCCAGTTTGCCGTTCTAACTCTCTCCCCCGGCCCCTCTCCGACGAGCGGAGAGGGGTATGAGATCAGGTCGTGAACTCAGGCCCCTCTCCCAGTTCGGGAGAGGGGTGGCGAAGCCGGGGTGAGGCCGTTTTGGGCAACGGGAATGCCGGCCTAGTACCTATCCCCCATCCCTAAGTCCGTGCGCTGGCCGAAGCGGCCGGTGCCGTAGGTGCCGGTGCCGAACTGGAACGCCTTCAGCCGCAGGTCGACCCGGAATTCCTTGCGCTGTTCGCTGTAGTAGAGGAGCAACTCCCAGCAGTGCAGGTCGTGCGAGAGCAGGAATTCGTTATAAAGGAATGTGTTGGTGCTGCCGTTCCAGCCGCTCAGGGCGCGGAAGCGCCAATCGCCGAAAGTCCAATCGAGTTCAGCCGCCGCTCGGCGGACCGCGCCGGTGTCGAGATTGATGCGCGAGGCGACACCCCACGCAAAGGCCCCTCGGCGGCGCTGCACGCGCGCCAACAAATCGAGCGGCGTGCCGGTGTTCAAGTCGAAGCCGGCGGTGGTCGTCACAACAAACCCGTCGCCGAAATCGTGTTGCGCGCGCATCAGCAAGTTCTGCCAGCGGTCATTCTGCGCGTCGAAGCCGACGCCGACGAGCAAGTCTGATCGAGGCGAGTGAAAGCGCACGCCGCTCGCCGCCACATCCCGTTCGCTGACGAAATCGAACCGGAACGGCGTGAAGCCGCGCGCCTGCAAGAGGGAGTAATCGAGATTGAGCGTCCAGCCGCGTGCCGTCGTCCCCGTCAGGCGCCGCTCCCAGTCGAGCGTGCCCTCGTACAGGTATTGCGCGCTGGACGGTTCGCTGTAGGTGGTCTGGCGGAATCCGCCGCTGGCGGTGAGCGTGCCGCCGAGCAGCGGGTGCGGCGTCGGCGGCGCGTCGAGCCGGAACATCGCCCGGTCGGTGTCCTGCGCGGTCGAGCGCTCCGTGTAGCGCCCGACCGTGGCGGAGAGCAGCAGCGGGATGCCCCACGGCGCCTGGACGCCCAGCCGGTCGAACGACGAGTAGGCGCCGATTTCCGGCATGCGCTCGACAATCTGGAAGGCGCTGTCGAAGGGAAACCGGTCGCGGTCCACATCGAAGGTGCGGTCGAAGAGCAGCGCCAGGTCGGCGACGCGCGACGGCGCCCGCAGTTGCAGCAGCGTGCGCACCTCTTCATCGGCGGGAAAGCCGGCGACGGCGTCGATGGCGCGATATTGCGGCGACACCAGCAGCGAGACGGTGCCGAGTTGTTGCGTGTGCGTCAGTTCGGAGCGCACCGTTTCGCGGTCGAGGAAGCCGGTCTGCCGGCCGTAGTCCACCACGAAGTGCGTGGCCGCGCGCTCGGCAGTGTGGTCGAGGGCGAGTTGCAGGTGTCGCTCGCGCACCGACGGGTCGAAGAGAAAAGTGCCCTGCCGCTGGTCGGCGAAGACATGCAGGGTTGTGTTGGTCGCAAGCGCCTGGCGGTAATCGAGGCGGCCGGTCAGTTCGTCTCCGCCGGTGCCAGTGTTGTGCACTTGGGTCAGCGACAGGCGCCCGACCGCGCCCCCGCCGAACCAGAACTGGTCGATGCCGAAGCCCAGACCGCGCTCACTCATCAACTCCAATTTGAAGTCCCCATACGCGTGCGGCGTGAGTTCGTAGGGGAAGGCGGTCCGGAGAAAGAGGCCTTCCTGCGCGCTCGACCCGATGGTCGGGATGACGGGCTGCTGCCGCGGACCGGTGAAATTGATGATCCAGCGCGGGATGCTGAACAGGCGCCGCCCGAGCGCGTAGAACGAGACGCCGCGCGCCACCAGCCGCCGCCCGGGCTCGATGACGACCTCGCGGGCGCGCAGTTCCCAATGCGGGTCGGGCAGGTCGCAGGTCGTCAGGTCGCCCAAGAACGCGAACGGATGGCCCGCCGCGTCCACGCCCGCCTCCTGGGCGCCGACGAACACCGGCGCCACCACGCCCTGCGGGAAGAGCGCCGGGTCGAGCACGCCCTTCACTTCGGTAAAGCGCCAGGTGCCCGCGGTCAGATTCATCACCAGGCGCGCGCCGCGATAGGTCTGGTGCGGGGCGCGCAACTCGACATTCCCGTGGAACTCGGCCAGCTGGTCGCCGGCGGCGCCGAGGTCGAACGACATCGCATCGGCGAAGACTTCCAGGTTGCCGGTGGTGATGTGCACGCGCCCGTCGCTGCGCAACACCCCTTCTTGCAGCGACAGTTCGTGGTCACCGAGGACGCGGACCGCAAAGACGCCCTCCTGCGCGCGGGCGGTGAGGGTGAGGGCGATTAGCGACCAGGCCGCAACGATGAGGGCCGGCCGCCGCGCCATGTCAGCGCTGGCGGCTGAGCAGCAGAGCGCCGCCGAGGGCGAAGCCCGCCGTGTTCATCCACACGCCGAGCGCGGGCGCCAGCACGCCGGTGTCGCCGAGCGTGCGCCCCCAGGCGAACAGCACATTGTAGGCGCCGCCCAGCAGCAGCGCGAGGAACAGCCCCATATAACTCCCCGACCGCGCAAAACGCAGCGACAGCGGCGCCGCCAGCCAGACGGCCACCAGCGCTGCCCAGGGCAGCGCGAATTTGGAGTGCAGTTCGACGAGCAGATGGCGCGCTTCGCGGGAGAGGCCGAGGTCGGTATAGACGCGCACGCTCTTCTGCAGTTCGCGGCTGGTCATTTCCGACGGCACCCGCTGCTGCGCCCAAAAATCCAAGCCGGCGCGGATCGGCACGCGCTCCTCGGCGAACCACACGGTCTGTTCCTGCGTCCCATCGGCGCGATAGAAGTGCATCCGGCCGTTTTCGAGGATCCACTCCGTCGGCGTCACCCGCCCGCGGTCCGCGAGCAGCACCACCGGGTGCGCGCCGTGCGTTTGGTCGTATATCATCAGGTTCTCAAGCGTGCCGTCCGGGCTGGCGCGGCCGACATAGACGAAATACGACGGCGGCACATGAAACACCATATTCTCGCGCACCGTCGGCAGCGGCTGCGCAAAGACGAAACTGCGCACGGCCTGGTGCGCGGCGCGGTTCGCCGCAGGCACCACCGTCTCGAGCAGCCCCCAACACACGGCGCTGACCACCAGCCCCAATGCGAAGACGGACCCCAGCGCCCGCGGCAGACTGAGGCCGCCGAGGCGGATGGCAGTCAGTTCTCCTTCGCGGGCGAGTCGCGTCAGCGTCCAGCACGCGCCGAGCAGCACCGCGAACGGCAATGCGAGCAGGAGTTTTTCCGGCGTCTTCAGCGCGATCAGGCGCACCACTTGCGACCAGGGCACATGCCATTCGGCGAAGGAGGGGAGATTCGCGTACAGGAAGTCGCCGAGCATCAGCAGCAGTCCACCGGCGAGCCCGGCAAGGGTGGGCAGAAGGAGTTCGCGGAAGAGATAGCGGTCGAAACGCGTCACCACTCTCGGAGTCAGTATAGGCGATTGCCCGCGGGCGGGAAAGCAGCCCGGCCGCGGTTATAATCCCCGAAAGCCCGGCGATGATCGAACTCGAGCATGTCACGGTGGTCTATGACAACGGGGTCCACGGGCTCCGGGACTTTTCCATCACCTTCAATGCCGGGGAGTTTGTCTTCGTCACCGGCCCCACCGGCGAGGGCAAGACCACCCTGCTGCGCACCATCTACCGCGAAGTCGTCCCCCGGAAGGGGACGGTCAAAGTCGCCGGGCGGGATGTCACCCGGCTCGGCCCCGGCCAACTCACTGTCCTGCGCCGCCGTCTGGGCGTGGTTTTCCAGGACTTTCGCCTGCTCCCCGACCGGACCGTGGAGGAGAACCTGCTGTTCGCGTTGGAGGCAGCCGGCGCGGGACGGCAGTCGTCGAAGCGCGTCGCCGAGCTGCTGTCGCTGGTGGGGATGTTCGAGGTGCGCGACCGGTTTCCGGCGCAACTGTCCGCCGGCGAGCAACAGCGGGTGTGCATCGCCCGCTCGCTGATTCACAACCCGCCGGTCGTCCTCGCCGACGAACCGACCGGCAACCTCGACCCGGAAACCTCGTGGGGCATCATCGAAGTGTTGCAGCGCATCAGTGCCGAACAGGGCTCGACGGTGGTCGTGGCCAGCCATGATGAGGTGGTGGTGACGCGCGCGCAGCGGCGCGTCTGTCGCATTGAGGGCGGTCGCCTGGTACGCGACGATGCCGTGTCGGGCTACCGCGCGTGAGTTGGCCCTTCATCCTCGAAGAGACGCGCCGCAACCTGCAGCGGCACCGCCTGCTCACCACTGCCGCCGTGGTGACGGTCAGTCTCAGTCTGCTGGTCGGCGGCGCCGCGGCGCTGGTGTTCCTCAATCTCCATCACTGGGCGCGCCGCGCCGCCTGGGAATACGAAGTGACCGCGTTCCTCAAGAAGGACACGCCCAAGGAACAGCAGGACGCGCTCGTCAAGACAATCCGCGGGCTGCCCGGGGTCGCCGGCGTCGAGTTCTTTTCCCGCGACGCTGCCGCGGAGATGATGAAGGAGCGCTATCACGACCTGGTGACGATGCTGCTCGACCGGCTCGGCAACCCGCTCCCCGACGCCATCCGCATCCGCCTGCAGGACCCGAAGACGCAGCCGGCGCTCTCCGAATTCCTGCGCGGATTAGACGGCATAGATCAGGTGCGCGATGAGCCGGAGGCGGCGCAGGCGGTCGCCGGTCTGGTGCAATGGAGCCGCTGGATCGGCCTGGGGGCGACAGGGCTGATGATGCTGGTCTCGCTCGCTATCATCCACAGCACGATCACGCTCACCATCCACGCCCGGCGCCGCGAAATCAACATCATGCAACTGGTAGGGGCGTCGGGGGGTATCATACGCGGGCCGTTCGTGCTCGAAGGTGTCGCGCACGGCACCGCGGGCGGCATCATCGCGGTCGTGGTCCTGCTGCCGGCCTACCTGGCGCTGGTGGAGAAAGTCGCCTCGGCGACGCCGCGCTGGGGGCTGTGGGCGGGGGCCGGACACCTGGCGCTGTTCGCGCTGGCGCTGATCGGCGTCGGCGCCGTGATGGGCTGGGCGGCGAGCACGGTGTCGGTGCGCCTGCAAATGAAACGACAGACCATCTGGTGAGGACGATGACGGAATCGATCGACAAGCAAGTCCGCGAAGTGATGAAGACGCTCGGCAAGGGAGTCGCGCGGGTGCGCGCCAAGTTCCTCGACGGCGTGGTCTTCCTCGACGGCGAAGTCGAGTCCGAAGCGGACCGCGCCGCGCTCGACCGCGCCCTGCGCGCAATCGCGGGGGTCCAGTTCGTGCAGGACCGCCTGCGCGTCACGCCCCAGCAAGAGCGCCCCGGCACCGCGGAGTGGCGACGCGGCCATCCGTAGTCGCTCGCGGCGTCCTGCTCGCGGCGCTGCTCGCCGCGCCGGGGATCGCCGCGGCGCCGTCGCCGCTGTTCGAACGAACGCGCCTCGACAATGGGCTGACGCTGGTCGTGCAGAGCGACGCCCGCGTCCCGCTGGTGGGGGTGCACCTGAGCATTGGGGTCGGCACCGCCGACGAACGCCCCAACAACCACGGCATCTCGCACCTCGTTGAGCACCTGGTGGTTTCCGGCCCCGCCGGCGGCCCCTGGGTGGTGGCGCAAGTCGAGCAAGTAGGCGGCCACCTCAATGCCGGCACGCTGCCCGATTTCACGCGCTTCTATCTCGAGGTTCCGGCAGAACATCTCAAAGCGGTGCTGACCGCGCTGGCCGCGGCGGTGCAGCATTCGGCGACAAGTGCCGCTGATGTCGAACGCGAGCGGCGTGTTGTCCTCGACGAGATCGCTCGCCGCCGCGCCGACCCGGCGGAAGAAGTGCAGCGCGCCATCGCCGACACGACCGACCCCGGCCATCCCTATCACCTGACGCCCGAAGGGGCGCCGACCGTCGTGCTCGGCCTCACCGGCGACGAGGCCCTCGCCTGGCACGCCCGCTGGTATCGCCCGGCAAATGCGTCGCTAGTGCTGGTCGGTGATGTGCGCCCCGAGGCGGCACGGGCGATGGTCGCCGAGGCGTTCAACGGCTGGCACGGCGACGCGCCCGAACGCGTCGGCGAAACCACGCCGCAGTGGGACGGATGGACGGAAGCGCGCATCCCGCGCGAAGGGCCGCTGGCGTCGGTGGCGCTGGCCTATCCGGCGCCGTCCGTCGCCGAGTCCCGTGAGTCGGCGCTGATGGACTGCATTGTCGCCATCTTGGGGCGCGGCGCCTCGTCGCGGCTGGCGACGCGCCTGCAGGCGGAGCGCAATGTGGCGACCGCAGTGTCGGTCGGCTACCCGACGCAGCGCCAGACCGGACGCTTGACGCTGACCGCCGACTGCGCACCCGACCGCATCGCCGAGGTGCGGGCGGTGCTGCTCGAAGAGGTGGAGCGCCTGCGCGCTTTCCCCGTCAGCGACGAGGGACTGGCCGCGGCGCGCGCCCGGCTCCGTCTCGAGTGGCTGCGCGCCAACCAAACCGTCGAACAACGCGCCGCGATGTTGGGCTTCTATGAAGGGGTCGGGGTCGGCGCCGGCCGCGCCGCCGAGTATCTCGCCGCATTGGACGCCGTGACGCCCACCGCGCTCCAGGATTTCGCGCGCCGTCGGTTGGGGAACGAGCGCGGCGCGCTGGTCGTGATGGCGCCCGCCGGCGCGCTGGCGACGCTGTCGGCGTCGCCGGTCGCCGCCGCGCCGGGGCCGTGGGACCGCCCGGTGGCGCGCGTCGAATCGGTGACTTCGTGGGGCACAGCGCCGGCGAGCGCGGCCATCGTTCAGAAGGTGCTGCCGACCGGTCTCAGCATCCTGGTGGCGCCGACGCCCGGCGCCCGCTTGGCCTGCGCCGAAGTACTCATCGCCTGGCCGATGAGCGAACAACGCACCGACCCGGCGGCGCGCCTGTTGCTGTTTCATGCCCTCGCCCGGGGCACCACGCGCTACCACGGCGCGGACCTCGCCGCCGCGCTCGATGCCCTCGGCGCCGACCTCGAGTGGCGCGTCGCCGACGATTTTCTCGAAATAGCAGTCACGGCGCCGCCCGAGACGCTGCCGCTGGCGACGACCTTCCTCGCCGACCTGGTGATGCATCCGGCGTTCGATGCCGACGAAGTCGATCATGTCCGCGCCTGGCTGCGCGCAGTCGCGGCGCAAGTGAGCCATGATCCGTATGCGCGTGCGTTCGACGCGGTCCAAGCGGCGCTCTCACCCGGCGTTTCGGTGTCCACCTGGCCGGCGCCCGACGCCTTCGACGGCATCGACCGCGATGAATTGGTGCGGCTGCACCACCGGCTGTTGCGCCCGGCGCGGCTCATCGTCGTCGTGACGGGCGATGTCGCGCCCGGCCCGGTGGTGCGGGCGCTCACTCATGAGTTCGAGGGGCCACAAACTGAAGCGCCGTGGGTGCCCCAGTTCCGCCGCCCACTGGAAGGCGCCGTCGAGCTGATGCGGAGCACGGTGCGCCTCGACTGGCCGCGCGCGGCGCTCTTGGCGGGCTGGAACGGGCCGGCCGTGGATGCGCCGGACTTCCGCGGGTTCGAGGTGCTGGCGACGGCGCTGGGCGGGGGCTTGAACTCGCGCTGGTTCCATGCGGTTCGTCAGGCGGGCGGCCTCGCCTACGATGTCTCGTCGCAAGTCATCCCGGTCGGCGGCGGGTCGCGCCTGTTGGTCTACTTGACGACCGACGCCGCCCGCCTCGACTCAGCGGAGACAGCCGTGTTGGACGAAGTCCGCGGCCTCGCCGGTTCGCCGTTGTCGGCCGTCGAGATTGAGCGGGCGAAGCGGCTCCTGGTCACCCAGCGCCTCGACATCCTCCAGTCGCCGCCGGTCTATGCCGCGCTCGTGGCCCAGGGCGCGTTTTACGGCGAATTGCCCGGCGGCGCCGCCCAATATCGGATGCAACTAGGGGCCGTGACCGCAGAAACGGTGAAGCCGTTACTTGCTCGTTTCTTATCGCGGGTTGCAGTCTGTGAGGTGCTGCCCTCCGCCCAGGACAACACGCCGCCCCGGAGTGGCGGGAATTAGGCCCAAAGAGGGGGTAGTAAGAGGGGCAGGAGTGGGGTACTCTTCCGTCATTCCACGCGGTCTCCGTCTCGAGTTCAGGAGGAATTGATGGCCAAGAAAGTGTTTGCGTTGGGAATCGTCGCGCTGGCGTTCATCGCCGCTGTCAGCGGCACGCCGACGCGCAGCGCCGTGCCGAATTTCAATGTCTACCTCGGCAATATCGGTCCGCGCCCCCAGGCGTATGTGGTGGACCGCGTCCTCGTCCAGTTTGCGCCGGGCGTCTCCGCGGCGGCGGCCAACGGCGTCGCGCGCGGCGTCGGTGGCGTCATCTCCGGCGTCGGGTATGGCGGTGCGTTCCACATCCTGTCGGTGCCCGTTGGGTCTGTGTGGAATGTGGTGACCGCGCTCAGCCACAACCCGAACATCGTGTATGCCGAGCCCGACTGGATCGCGACGGCCAGTTTCGTCCCCAATGACCCGCTGTATTCGCCGTACCAGTGGCACCTCGACAACCCGCAATACGGCGGCATCGAGGCCGAACAGGCGTGGAACTTGAGTCTGGGCGGGTCTTCGACCGTCAAGGTGGCGGTCGTCGACACCGGCGTCGCCTATGAGAACTTCGGTGCCTACTGCAAGGCGCCCGACTTGGCGGGCACGAACTTCGTGGCCGGCTACGATTTCATCAACAACGACGCGCACGCGAACGACGATAACAGCCACGGCACGCATGTCACCGGCACCATCGCCCAGACCACCAATAACGGCCTGGGCGTGGCGGGCATCGCGTTCAACACCACCATCATGCCGGTGAAGGTGTTGGACGCGTCCGGCAGCGGGCCGATCAGCGCCATCGCCAACGGCATCCGGTTCGCGGCCGACAACGGCGCCAAGGTTATCAACATGAGTCTGGGCACCAATGCGCCGAAGGTCTTCCTGACCACCCTTGAGAGCGCGGTGAAGTATGCGGACGGGAAAGGCGTGTTCATCGTCTGCGCCACGGGCAACGCCGGCACGAAGAAGATCGATTGTCCGGCATGCTATGCAGAATCGTTTGCGGTGGGCGCCTCCGGCTATGACGACACGCGCGCCTACTACTCGAGTTACGGCTCTGGCATCGATATCACCGCGCCGGGCGGGAATGACCGCACCGACCTGAACGGCGACACTTTCCCCGACATGGTGCTGCAAAACACCTTCAACCCAAACACGCACAACCCGTGTGACTTCGCCTATTGGTTCTTCGAGGGCACCTCGATGGCGACCCCGCATGTGTCGGGGACTGCGGCGTTGCTGTTTGCGAGGGGCGCGGCGAGCGCCTCCCGGGTGCGCACCCTGCTCCAAAGCACCGCCGAGGACAAGGGAGCGGCCGGTTACGATACGACCTACGGCTATGGCATTGTGAACGCCGCGGCCGCGGTGGCGGCGGCGCCGTAACACGCTCTCCTCACTGTAACTGACGACCATCAACCCGCTGCCCCGCACGCGCGGGGCAGCGCCGTTTTGGTGGGAATGCCTCTGCTACAATCGCCGTAGGATTCCTCGGTGGCCAGCCGCCCCACTGTCCGCTTCGACTTCCCCCGCGCGGGTGTCTTTCCCACCCGTGACGACTTTGTGCGCCTGGCCGAACACGGCAATATCATTCCCGTCTGCCGCGCCGTGCTTGCCGATACCGAAACGCCCGTGTCGGCGTTCCGCAAGGTCGGCGGCGAGCGGCACGCGTTCCTGCTCGAAAGCGTCGAAGGCGGGGAGAAGGTCGGACGCTACTCCATCTTGGGGCGCGAGCCGTTCCGGGTCATCCGCAGCCGCGGACGCGAGGTCACAATTGAAGGGCGGGGCGGCGTGCGCCACGTCACACTGGACGCGGGCCGCGACCCGCTCGATGTCCTGCGCGCCGAATTGGCGTCATTCCGCCCGGTCACGCTCGAAGGCCTACCGCCGTTCACCGGCGGCGCGGTGGGCTACATCGGCTATGACTTGGTGCGGTTTTTCGAGCATCTGCCGGCCACCACGCCCGACGATCTGGGGCTGCCCGACTTGTACTTCGTCCTCACCGACACCTGCCTGATTTTCGACCGCGTCAAGCACGGCCTGCTCGCCGTGGCGAACGCGGTTATCGAAGGCGACCCCGGCGCCGCCTACGACGCCGCCGTGGCGAAGGTGGACGCCCTGCTCGCCGATCTGCAATGCCCGTCGCTGCCGCCCGCCTCCCGCGACGGCACTGCGGAGACAATCACCCACTCGAACCTGACGCAGGGTGAATTCGAGTCGAAAGTGACGCGCGCCAAGGACTACATCGCCGCCGGCGATGTCATTCAGGTGGTTCTGTCGCGGCGCTGGGAGTGTCCGGTGACCTGCCCGCCGTTCGACATCTACCGGGCGCTGCGGGCGGTGAACCCGTCGCCCTATATGTATTACCTGGCGTTCGAGGGTGTGGAAGTGGTCGGCGCGTCGCCCGAGCAGCTGGTGGGCTGCCGCGATGACATCGCGGTGACGCGGCCGATCGCGGGCACGCGCCCGCGCGGGCAGAGCGACGCGGAGGACGCACGCCTCGTCGCCGAACTGCTCGCCGACCCGAAGGAACGCGCCGAACACTTGATGCTGGTGGACCTCGGGCGCAATGACCTGGGGCGCGTCTGCGACTACGGGACGGTGCGCGTGGACCCGTTTATGACGATCGAGAAGTACAGTCATGTCTCGCACATCGTCTCCGAGGTGCGCGGGCGGTTGCGCCCGGGACTCGATGCGTTCGATCTCCTGCGCGCCGCGTTCCCCGCGGGGACGGTCTCCGGCGCGCCGAAAGTGCGCGCCATGGAGATCATCGAAGAACTGGAGCCGGTGCGGCGCGGGCCCTACGCGGGCGCGGTCGGCTATATCGGCTTCGACGGCACCATGGATACCGCCATCACCATCCGCACCATCGTCTGCGCCGGCGGCCAGGCGTACATCCAGGCGGGCGCCGGAATTGTTGCTGATTCAATCCCGAGCCGCGAATACGAGGAGACCGAGAACAAGGCGCGCGCAATGCGCAAGGCCATCGACTTGGCGATGGGCGGGCTGTGAGATGATCGCGGTGATAGATAACTATGATTCATTTGTCTACAACCTCGTTCAGTATTTGGGTGAACTGGGGGCTGATTTACAGGTCTTCCGAAATGATCGAGTCACGCCGGACGAATTGGCCGCGAAGGCGCCGAATGCAGTTGTCGTCTCACCCGGTCCGTGCACGCCGAACGAGGCCGGGAACTCGACCGCTATCATCGAACAATTCGCCGGACAGGTGCCGGTCCTCGGCGTCTGTCTCGGTCACCAGTGCCTCGCCGCCGCCTTCGGGGGCACTATCGTGCGCGCGGAACGGCTGATGCACGGCAAGACCTCGCTCATCCAGCACGATGGGAAGACCATCTTTGCCGGCTTGCCCAACCCGTTGGAGGCGACGCGCTACCATTCACTCCTGGTCGAGCGCGCGTCGCTGCCCGACTGCTTCGAAATCTCCGCCGAGACGGCGGAAGGCGAGATTATGGGCCTGCGCCATCGCTCGCTGCCCGCGCTCGAAGGGGTGCAGTTCCATCCCGAAAGCATCCTGACCGCGGCGGGCAAAGACCTGCTCGCCAACTTCCTGCGGATGGCGACATGAGCGACTTCAACGACGCCCTGCAGCACATCGTCAATCGCCGCGCGGCGCTGACGGCCGACCAGGCGTTCTCGGCGATGCGCGAGGTGATGGCGGGGCAGGTGGCGCCGGAACTGCTCGCTGCGTTCCTCGTCGCCCTGCGGATGAAGGGCGAGACCGTGGACGAAATCGTCGGTTTCGCCCGGGCGATGCGCGGCGCCGCGGTGCGCATCACGCCGGCGCGGCGCCCGCTCGTAGACACCTGCGGCACCGGTGGCGACGCCATCAAGACCTTCAATGTCTCCACGGCCGCGGCGTTTGTCGTCGCCGGCGCCGGCGTCGCCGTCGCCAAGCACGGCAACCGGTCGGTGACCAGCAAGTGCGGCTCGGCCGATGTCTGGGAAGCGCTGGGACTGTCGCTGGAGCGCACCCCCGACCAGGTCAAGGCCGACATCGAACTGGTCGGCATCGGGTTCCTCTTTGCGCCCGCGTTTCATCCGGCGATGAAGTACGCGGCGCCGGTGCGCAAGGCGCTCGGGATGCGGACGGTCTTCAATGTGCTCGGGCCGCTGACCAATCCGGCAGGCGCCACCGCGCAGGTCGTCGGCGTCTTCAGCGACGCGCTCATTCAGCCACTGGGCGCGGCGCTTGCTGCCCTCGGTGCCGAGCGGGCGCTCGTCGTGCACGGCGAAGGCGGGCTCGATGAACTCTCGACGATGGGGCAAAGTCTCGTCGGCGATGTGCGCAACGGCCAGGTGAACTTGCAACGCATCACGCACGATCAATTCGGCCTGCCGCGCGCGAAAGAGGCAGACCTCGCCGCCGGCACTCCGGCGGAGAACGCTGCGCGTCTCGAGTCGGTGTTGCGGGGCGAGAAAGGCCCAGCGCGCGACATCGTCGTGCTGAACGCGGCCGCGGGGCTGGTCGCGGGCGGCGTCGCCGAAGATTTGGCGGCGGGCGTCGCCCAGGCCATCGAGGTCATCGATTCCGGCGCCGCGCAGAGAGTGCTCGTCCGCCTGCGCACCGCCCACAGCCGCGGATGATTCTCGACGACATCCTGGCGCACAAGCGCGCCGAAGTGGTCGCGCTGCTCGCTGCGTTCCCCAGGTGGGAGAACGACGCGCCACCGCCGCGCCCGCGACGCGATTTCGCGGCGGCGCTCTCCGCCGATGGCGTGCGCCTCATCGCCGAGTTCAAGCGCCGCTCGCCCGCGGCGGGCCCGCTCGATGAGCGGGGCGATCCCGCCGATTACGCCCGCCGCTACGCTCGAGCCGGCGCCAGCGCGCTGTCGGTGCTGACGGACGAGCGCTTTTTCGGCGGCACGCTCGAAGACCTCGACGCCGCGGCGGACGCGACGGCGTTGCCCGTGTTGCGCAAGGACTTCCTCATTGATCCCGTGCAGGTGTGGCAGTCGGCGCTGCACGCCGCCGATGCGGTGCTGTTGATTGTGGCCGCGCTCGGCGACGAGGGGCTGTGCGACTTACTGGCGCGCACACACGCCGCCGGGTTGCAGGCGCTGGTCGAGGTGCACACGGAGGCGGAACTCGACCGCGCCCTCGCCGCCGGCGCGCGCGTCATCGGCATCAACAATCGCGACCTAGGCACTTTTGCAGTGGACCTCAGCGTCACTGCGCGCCTGCGCCCGCGCATCCCTGACGACCGCATCGTTGTCAGCGAGAGCGGCATTCGCACACGCGCCGACATCGAGCGGCTGGCCGGCCTGGGCGTCCACGCTGTCCTCATCGGCGAGGCGCTGATGACCGCGGCCGACCCGGAAGCGCTTCTCGCCGACCTGCTCGGCACGCGGGCGGGGAGCCGGGCGTGACGCGCATCAAGATTTGCGGCGTCACGAACGCCGATGACGCCTGGCTCGCCGCCGAACTCGGCGCCGACGCCATCGGCCTGGTCTTCGCCGACAGCCCGCGTCGCATCGAACCGCTGCAGGCCCGCGCCATCGTCGCGGCGCTGCCGCCGTTCGTCACGCCGGTCGGCGTGTTCGTCAACACGCCGCGCGACACGCTGTTGCGCGCGGTCGCCGAATCCGGTGTGCGCGCTGTGCAACTGCACGGCGATGAAACGCCCGACGCGCTCGCCGATCTGCCCGTGCCCGCCGTGAAGGCGTTTCGCGTCCGCTCGGCCGCCGACCTTGAGCCGATTGCGCAGTACGGTCGCACCGCGGCGGTGTTGCTCGATGCGCGCGTGGACGGCCAGTTCGGCGGCACCGGCCAGACTTTCGACTGGGCGCTGGCGCGTGAAGCGCAGCGCTTTGGAAAGCCGGTCATCGTCTCCGGCGGCCTGACGCCCGAGAATGTCGGCGCCGCCATCCGCGCCGCCCGGCCGTTCGCCGTGGATGTCAGCAGCGGCGTTGAAATCACGCCCCGCCGCAAAGACCCGGGCAAACTGCGCGCCTTCTTCGCCGCCGTGCGAGCCGCCGATGCCGGCTAGCGAGCAGCAGTTGCCCGACGCCGCCGGCCGTTTCGGCGAGTTCGGCGGGCAGTTTGTCCCCGAGACGCTGATGGCGCCGCTCGCCGAACTCACCGAGGCCTTCGAAGACGCGCGCGCGGACGATGCGTTCACCGACGAACTCGCCGCCTACCTGCGTGACTATGTCGGCCGCCCGACGCCGCTGACGCATGCGCAGCGTCTGTCGCAGGCGTGGGGGACGATGGTCTTCCTCAAGCGCGAAGACCTCTGCCACACCGGCGCGCACAAAATCAACAATGTCCTCGGCCAAATCCTGCTCGCCCGGCGAATGGGCAAGCGCCGCATCATCGCCGAGACCGGCGCCGGCCAGCACGGCGTCGCCACCGCCACCGGCGCCGCGCTCTTCGGCCTGCCCTGCGAGGTCTATATGGGCACGGAGGATATGGAGCGGCAGGCGCTCAATGTCTTCCGCATGCGCCTGCTCGGGGCGAAGGTCATCCCCGTCGCCGCCGGCAGCCGCACGCTGAAAGACGCCATCAACGAAGCGCTGCGCGATTGGGTGACGAATGTGGGCGACACCTATTATCTGCTCGGCTCCGCCGTCGGCCCGCACCCGTATCCGCTGATGTGCCGCGAGTTCCAGTCTGTCATCGGCCGCGAGGCGCGGGGGCAAATCCTCGACCAGACCGGCCGCCTACCGGATGTGGTGCTGGCGTGCGTCGGCGGCGGCAGCAACGCCATCGGCATCTTCTCCGGGTTCGTGGACGATGAGGCGGTGCGCCTGATCGGCGTCGAAGCGGGCGGGCGCGGCTTGGCGAGCGGCGAACACGCCGCCTCGTTGGTGGCGGGCGCGCCGGGCGTCCTGCACGGCGCGCTGACCTATGTGCTGCAAGACGCCGAGGGGCAGGTGCGCCCGACGCACTCCGTCTCGGCGGGCCTCGACTATCCGGCGGTCGGCCCCGAGCACGCCTGGCTGCAGGCGACCGGCCGCGCCGAGTATGTCTCGGTGACCGACGACGAAGCGCTCGCCGCATTTCAGGAAGTGGCGCGCCTCGAAGGCATCATTCCGGCGCTCGAACCGGCGCACGCCTTCGCTTACGCCAAGCAGTTCGCCTCCTCGCTCGGCACCGGCGGCACGCTGATCATCAACCTTTCCGGCCGCGGCGACAAAGATGTGGAGCAGGTGCAGCGCTTGCTGGAGCAGAGGAAGTAGGGCGGCGCAGTGGGGGAGGGGGCGGAGACAGCACCAGAGCAAGAGCAATCCCAGGCGAGCCACGCCGCGCCGCGGGTGTTTTATACGAAGTGGCGCGCCCGAGCGCAGCGGTGGCCGTGGTTGTATGTCGTCGGGGCCGTCGTGGCGCTTCTGTATGTCGTAGCCGCTCCATTCGTGGTGGTTTGGGTGGTGACCGGCGCAACCCCAATGGAGCTGGCTGATGATTGGGTGAATGTTGGCATCTGGGTTGTCGTCCTGATCGTCTCCTTACGAAGTCGTGTGATGCGGTATCTTGGCGCATTCTTTTACGGGTGGTCGTTCGGATCAGGCGGAATGACCGTGGCAATGTTGAGAGGGAGTTCGGCGACGCTTCCCTTTGATCAGGTCGGTGCCGCCTGCTTGATCGAAGAGCACGGAGAGCCTGCGGAAGTGATGCTTCGCATCGGACGACGCTGGTACCGATTGCGCCGCCAGCGCATGGCGGACGGCGACGCATTCCTGGCTGCCGTCCTGCGCGGACTCGCGGCTGCAGGGGTTCCAGGGCGGCGATTGGAGCGCCGCACGCGCGATGTGCGCTTCGTGCAAGGTTTGGTAGTGATTCTGGGGATTGCGCTCGCGGCTGCGTGGTTTTCCGGGCTCGCGGTCGAGACGGCGGACTGGCAGCCGATAGTGGCCTCGTTCGCCGCTGCCGCATTGGCGGGCCTCTACTTCTTGTGCACGTATCCTCCGCCTGTCTCGAGGGTGGATCGGCGTTTCCACTTCCTTGCCGCGGGCCTGTTCGGGACGGGCTTCTCGCTCAATTCGATCAGCAGGCTGACGCCCGAAAGCGCGTGGGTAAACGATCCCATGACCGTACTCGTTGTTTTGATTGTCATAGGTCTGCTTGGGTTTGTCATTGCCTCGCAGATCGGTCTTGCGGGCAAGCCACTGCTGTGGAGACCAGTTGCCGATGCTCCTCAATAGTTGCCGGCGATCCTGGACGCCGATTTTTCGGCTGCCCGCCGCCCAATTGCGACGCCTAAATCCATTGTGTGCAATTCTTGCGTCCGATGAAGTAAGTGGAAATAGGTGGACGTCCTCGGGCCGAGGTCCGAGTCTTCATTGCAGGGCAACATGACTGAATCCGTCTCAGGCACTCCCCACCTCTTCCGCACTAAGTGGCATGCCCGGGCGCGGGCGTGGCCGCCCCTGTGGGCGCTGGGCGCGGTTGTGGTCATCGGGCTGCCGCTGGCCGCGTTTAATGGCCTCATCTTCTACTACCTGCGCCTCCGCATTGGTTTGCCGTTCGACACCGGCCTGCTCATCTTCACCGGCATCTTCAATGTCGTCATTCTCCTCATCTTCGGCAGTTGGTATCTGACGCTCTTTTTCGCCACGCTGCGCCTCGATGCCACCGGCATCCGCTTCGGCATTCCCCTGATCCCGTCGGTGGCGCGGGTCGGCTGGGCGGACATCCGGGGCGCCTACCTGGTCTTCGACGACGAGCGGCTGGTGCGCGTCCACCTCTGGCCCGGCCGGCGGCGCTGGACGCGCTTGAGCATCGCGGCCTTCGCCGACCCCGACGCGGTCGCACGAGCGGTGTTGCTGGCGCTCGCCGTCGCCGGCATCTCGGGCAAGACCTTCACCCGCGACCCGGCGACGCTGCGCGCGCTGCGGCTGACGCAGTGGGCGCTGGCGCTGGTGGTCGTGGTCGGCGGCATCACCGCGGCGTGGTGGCGGCTGCCGGTGGCGGGCGTGAACTGGGTGAGTGTGCGTCTCGCCGCCGCGGCGCTGATGGGCTTCGCGGGTTGCTCGGTGCGCGTGCCGATGCGGCGGCGCGACCGCTGGACGCTGGTGCTGTGGGGTGTCCTCTACGGGTTCTTCGTCACGATGTGGTTGCGCAACAACGCGCCGAGCCGCGACCCCTTCCAATACTTCGGCCCGGCGATGCTGTGGGAAACCATCGCCGAAGTCGCCCTCGCCGCGCTGGCCGCCTTCCTCGGCCTGCGCATCTATTGGCCGGTGCGGTCAGGGAAGGAGTTAGTGGTTAGTGGTTAATGGTTAGTGGGAACAGCCGTCCGGTGCCGAATGCCGTCTCCCGTCTGCCTGCCGTCCAAGTGCGCGATAATGCCGCGGGAATCGGGCTTCGGTGACACTTCCAGAAGATGGGTCGTCCTCTACGGCGGAGAGCACACTTCCGCGCGTCTTCCACACCAAATGGCACGCCCGGGCGGTGAGGCAGCCATTGCTGCGACTGGTCGTGGCGACCATCGGCCTCGCGGCGAGTGCCGCGGTTGGCGCCACCGGCTGGATTCTCGACAGGGTCTTTCCGGCGTGGTTTGCCGATGCTCCAGGCTTCTTAATCGGGTTGGGCATAGCCGCTTTCATTGTCGGAGTCATCCTGACTGCGAGCATGTGGTGGCAGATGTTCTGTTGGGCCATCACTCTCGACGCCAATGGAATCACGGGCCTCTCAGCCATCACCTGGTTCTCCGGGCACCTTGGTTGGGACGAAATCGAAAGAGTAGTTGTCCTCAAGCGCGGCGGCCAACCCGCGATGCTTTGGATCTACCGCCGCGCAGGATTTCCGACCAAGTCTCAACTTTGGTTGGGCTGGCACATAGACTCGGAGGAAATTGTCGAGCTCATTCGCGAGCGCCTATCGATCTTAGGCGCATCGATTGCCGAGACCGACCTAAGTCCTCGTGTGGTCCGAACTGCGTCGGTGCTGCTGGCCGTATTCCTTGCCATTTGGGGTTGGAGCGCATTCTTCGGCCTCGCAGGATTCCATCGTCCGGCACCCGCAGAGGGAACCATTACGCCCCTCACTATGACACAGATGCTTGCGCTGATCCTCGGCCCACTGGCGGGCGCGTTGGCGGCAGGGCTTTCCTTCGTTTTCGGATTCGTTCGAGGCGATGTACGAGAAGGTGTGTCCTTTGCGTTGGTGATTGCGTGCCTTGCAACGCTCATGGGGATGACGCCGCTCATCACGCTCCTCGGGAAAGGTCACTTCGAAGCCACCTTGTACTCTCCTGTCCCTTCACTTCTTGCCGGCGGGCTGTTGTTTGCCCGATCCGTCATTCCCGGGAAGAGCGAAGCGCATTTTCTCCTCTTGGGCGTCGCAGTGGTTGGCACGCTGGTTTATGTCGGGTTCGCCCTATCGTCCGTGCTGCGATGGGCGGCGGCTGCCGGCGTCGACCCTGTTCTGGTTGGCAGTCTCGTTGCGTCTCTTCCAGTGATTCCTCTGGTAGTTGGGGCGTTGGTTCGGCGCGCGGTCTGGCCCCGGCCCACGCGAATCGAATCCTAACGAATGCCCGTCTTCCGTTCACGCGTCTTGGTCGGCCGGTGGTGGCAGGTGGCGCTGCGGGTGGCGGGCGTCATCCTGATGGCGGGCATCCTGTGGTGGGGGATTTTCAAGTACTGGCGGTTTTTGATACTGGGCGGGCTGTGGGGCGACCTCCAAACAGAATATTGGGTACTTTCCGGGTCTTTCCCCAGCGGTTGGCCGGCGGTGGGTCCGATTTGGCGTTGGGCTGGAGTTACGGCAGTGATTGTCGCGCCGATTTCGGCGGTCATTCTCCTGATTGGCCTGTTGTTTGAGCGGTTGCGGGTCGATGATCACGGCGCGTCGCTCTTCATCGGCTGGCCCGCGTTCACGCTGTTCCGCATTCCATGGGCCCGCATCGCCGCTTTTGATGTCATCAGCCATAACAGCGCGCCGCCGTCCATCATCTTCCACTATCGTCCCTGGCTGCTTGGGCGCTTTGCCGTTGGCCTGCACCCGGAACGGTACGATGACCCGGCTGCGGTCGGCGACGAAGTTCTCGGCCAGTTGAAGACCCGCGGTGTCCCCGGACGCTTCTGGTTTGTGCCTCGCATGGCCCAGCGATTGGGCGTGTGGTCTTTAGTTGCGGGCGGGTTGATAATCGGGGGGATCGTCCTGTGGCTCCGCATCGGCATGACGCGCTGGCTGGCGATTGACACGGATGCGGACGCCTTGACGGCCTTGCCGCCACCCGGTCTCGTGGCGCTCGGGTATTCCATCGCAATTGCCGCATTCTCGTTCGGGTTCGGGTGCTTGTCCGCCTATCACCGGGGCCGGGCGCGCTTCGTGCTGTTCCTCATTTGGCTGTTGGCGGCCGAGGGGTCGCCGCCGCTACTTATCTACATGCTGACCTACATCGCCGTGGTCGCCATCCTGTTTGCGCGTCTCACCCCGCTCACCATCGGGGGCGACAACCCGACCTTGCTTCCGCCACCGACTTGGCAGATGTCTCTCGCGCCCATCCTCGCCTATTTCAATCTCTTCATCGTCCTGGTGTTCTATCTGCTCGGCCTCTACCTCTTCCGCCGCCCCGGCCCGGCGTGGGATTACACGGCGGGCGGAGAGTCCGTGGTTAGTGGTTAATGGTTAGTGGGAACTGCCCCATGCCGCCGTCTGCCGTATAATCCCCCCGCGTGGACCGACTCTGGGCGCCCTGGCGCATCGCGTACATCAAAGGCATCGATACCAACCCCGACGGCTGCTTCCTCTGCGCGGCGCTCGCCGGCGACCGCGCCCGCGACCATGAGACCTACCTGCTGCACCGCGGCGCCGACGCCCTGGTCATCCTCAACGCGTATCCCTACAACTCCGGCCATCTGATGGTGGCGCCCAATCGCCATGTCGCCGCGCTCGAGGCGCTGACGCCCGCCGAGCGCCTGGCGCTGCTCGACCTTTCCGCGGTGGCGATGCGGGCGCTCGAACGCGCGCTGCGCCCGCAGGGTTATAACTTGGGAATGAACCTCGGCCGCGCCGCCGGCGCCGGGCTGGAGTCGCACCTGCACCTGCACATCGTCCCGCGCTGGGGGGGAGACACGAACTTTATGCCGGTGCTCGGCGCAACCAAGGTGCTCCCGGAATCGCTCGACGACACCTACCGCAATTTGAAGGCCGTGTTCGATGAGGCGCTCCGTGGCGCCTGAGACCGAGGCGGCGCGTCCGCCCGCGGTGGAGGAGCGGCAGCAAACCGAATTCGTCGTTGTCACCGGCCTCTCAGGCGCCGGCAAGAGCCATGCCCTGCAATGCTTCGAAGACGCCGGCTATTTCTGCGTGGACAACCTGCCGCCGGCGCTCATCCCGCGCTTCGCCGAGATGCTCAGCCAGCCCGGGTCGCGCCTACGCCGCATCGCGCTGGTCACCGACATCCGCGGCGGCGAGTTCTTCGACGACCTCGGCGACGCGCTGCAGCAGTTGCGCCTCTCCGGCTTCCGGGCGCAGGTGCTGTTCCTCGACGCCTCGGACGAGGCGCTCGTCGCTCGCTTCAAAGAGACACGCCGCCGCCATCCGATCAAGGCGGGCGGGCTGCTCGAAAGCATCCAGCAGGAGCGCGAGCGGCTGTCGGTCGTCAAGGCGCAGGCCGACAAGGTGCTCGATACTTCACACCTGACCGTGCAGGATTTGCGCGAGGAAATCCAGCGCCTGTTCACCCGCCGCAGCGACGCCGACACGATGGTGGTGAATCTGGTCACCTTCGGCTACAAGTACGGCCTGCCGATGGACGCCGACCTGGTCTTCGATGTCCGCTTCCTGAAGAACCCCCACTATGTGGACGACCTGCGGCCGCTGACCGGCGAACAGAAGGTGGTGCGCGACTATGTCCTCAGCGACCCGAACGCGGCGGCGTTCGTCGAGCGTGTCAAAGACCTGCTGCGCTTCACGCTGCCACTGCACCGCCGCGAGGGGAAATCGTATGTCACCATCGCGGTCGGCTGCACGGGCGGGCGGCACCGGTCACTGACCATCGCGGGCGAACTCCGCAAGTTCTTGACGGACGAAGGCTATCCGGTCGTCGTGGACCACCGCGACGCGGAACGCGAGGGTGCGGCGCAGGGCTAGGGCTGGGCTACTGCGGCTGCGGCCCGCCGCGCTGCTGGCCGCCCCGCTGGCCGCGCTGGCGCGAGGGGTCAATGGTCATCGTGCGGCCGTTGGGCGTAATGACGAGGAACGGCCCCTGGTTTCCCTGCTGCCCGCCCATCTGCCAGGCGCCGTTTAAGGCGTCGGAGCCGGACAATTCCTGAATGCCGTCGGCGGAGACGATGAGCATCGTACCGCCGCCGTTCAGTTGCCCTTCGAGTTGCGCGAGTTCGGTGCGGGCGCGCGTCTGTTCATCGCGAGACAGCAGGTTCGGCGTGCGCAGCGCGACGCGCAGCGTCGTCGCCCGGTCGCGGGCGGCGATTTCGCGGTCTTGCGGCAGATTGCTCTGCGCCATCAGCGCGTCAATCCGGCCGCGCTGGGTCAGCAGGTCGCGCGTCAGCGGCTGCAAGAGGTCGCCGGCCGCGTCGGCGGTCACCATTTCCATGCTGCCGGCGAGGGCGCCCAACTCGCGGCGGAGCCGCTCCCAGTCGTAAAGCGCCGGTAGCAGCAGCGCCGGCACACCGTCGAGCACTGGCCGGGCGAACTGCGTGCGTTGCACGCCGAGGGCCAGCGCATTCGCCGTCGCGCTCTTGTCCGTCAGCGCGGAGCGGCGCACTTGCTCGAAATCCCAGGCCGCGTTCGCCGGCGCGCTCGTGCGCGCCCACTGCAGGAACTTGGCGGTCTGTGCGTCGTCGAAGCCCAGCCAGACGAGCGACGCGGCGTAGGCGCCGGTCTTGGAGTCGTCCGTCACCAGCGTGCGGTACAGCGACGCCGCGCCGAGGACGGGGTTCGCAATCAGCGCCGCGGCGTCATTTTCCTTCTCCGCGAAGGAAGTCAGCGAATGTTGAAAGCCCTGGCGGGCGTCGAGAATCTGATCCGAGCGCTGGGCCTGCATTTCGCGCACCCGCTGCTCGCCCATCTGCAGGAACTGGTCCATCTGCTCCGGCGTGATCCGCCCTTGCGCCTGGCTGCGGAATTGGCCGATACGGTTGGCCAATTGGTCGGGCAGCATCCGCTGCAGGGCGTCCAGCGTCTGCGGCAGGCGGCCCTTCAGGTTGTCGGCCCAATTCGGGTCGGAAGTCATCAGCCAGGGGAAGGGCTGCTCGTACGGCGCGCGCACGGTGCGCAGGGAGTCGTCCGTCGCGGCGAGGAGCGCCAACATGTGCGCCGCGTTCAGTTTCGCCAGCGGCTGCGCGGCCGGGTCGGCGGCGAGCAGGCCGGCGAGCAGGTCGCGCAGGTGTTCAGTGTTGCGCCCGGTCGTCCACTCTTTCGCAAACTGTGTCCATGCCTTCGCCAACACTGCCTCGCCGTAGCCCTCGCCGGCGGCCTGCTCGAACAGGGCCGAGGCCTGGTCGAGTTCACCGTTGCGCGCCGTCAGGTCCGGCGCCAGCGCGGTGGTTGCAGTGGAGACCTTCTCGGCCAGCGGAGCGGCCGCGGCGGCGCGGATCTTCTCGAACTGCTCCGGCTGCCGCTGCGCGGCGCGGTCCACGCTCTCGATGGCGGCCTGGTATTGGTGCAGCCGCTGCTCGCCCGCCATCACGGTCTTGTCGCCGGCCAGCGCCGTGCCGAAGTGCGCGACGCCAAGGAGGTAGTGCGCCTCGGGCGTCACTTCGCCGTCGGACAGCGTCTGCAGCAGCGTCAGGGCGTGCGCGTAATCGCCGGTGCGGCAGGCGGCGCGAGCGCGGTCGAGCGTCGTGGTCGGGAGGTCGATGTCGCCCGACGGCGCGCCCAACACTGGCGCGGCAATCACAATGAGTGCGAGCGGGAACAGGATGCGACGCATCAGCGGACTCCTCCGAGCACTTAGACGACCGACGGAGCAGGTCTGCTACAGCCGAAGCGGCGTCTAGTCCACCACTTCTTGAAACGCGGCCCAGTCGCCGTTGTGCGGCACGAAACAGCGGATGGCGTGCTTGCGGGCGATGTTGAGCGCGTCATAATCAAACCCGCTGGCGGAAAACATCCAACACTCGTCGGGCACCCAGTCCGTGGTGAAGGTGTGGTTGAGGCCGAGGACATCGGCGACCTGGCCGGCGAGCGTGTGCACGCTGTTGCGCTTCACCGGCTTCTTGCCCGCCTTGCATTCGACCCAGACCTGCCGCTCGGACAGCAGCGCCGCCTTGCTGGCGATGACATCCACCTCATAGCCGCGGGCGGCACACTTGGCGCGCACCGGCACGCGAAACTGCACGCGGTATCCATGCGCCGCTTGCAGCCACTGGCCGACGGCCCGCTCGAAGATCCTTCCGGTTGGGTCTGCGATCATGCCTGTCCCGAAGACCAATTCGAGCGGTGGGGCGCGCCGCCTGCCGGGGCCTGTGGATACTCAGAGCGCCGCCGCCGTTGGGTCGCCGATGGCGCCGACGAACAGCAGCACCCCGCTCCGCCGGTCGCGGATAGCGCAGAAGAACGGGCGGTTCACTTCAATCGCGGGGCTCGCTGACTTCGTTAACATCTTGTGCGAAGTTGCCGCTGCCGCTTCCGCGCCCTCCTCGTCCACCTCGAGGAATGTCTGATGCCGGACTTCCTTCAAGAATGTTGGCCCCTTGACGGGCGTTGCCAGCAGCGAGCCGAAGTCCGCGTGTTGGGTGAATGGCAGGCCCATTCCCAGCGCAGTGAGCGCATCGTTCAGCGTCAGACCCGACTCGATGGCGAAGCGCGGCAGGCGAATGGTGACCTCGGTCTGTTTCAAATCCTTCATCCATTGCGCCCAGTTCGCCGGCGACAGGGTCGTCAGGAATGCGGCCAGTGACGACTGCGCGCTCGGCAGGAAGACAAGAAACTCGAAGCGGTCGCCGACGAAGGGCAGGGCAATGGCCTCGGCATCGCCGCCGGCGAAATGCTTGAACTGCCCTTTCTGCGTCATCATCTTCACGGCCCGCTGCGTCCCATCGGCAGTCGTGAAGGTGCCGTCCGCAGTCCCGCGCGTATCGAATTTGAATTCCCACGGCGCCTTGAAGTACACGGCGTCGGTCAGAAACAAGGAGGCGTCCCGCTCAATCGGCTCACGCACGATGTCGCGGATGTGCTGGTGCGTCGCCTGGCTGACCCACTGGTTGATATGGTCGGCGGCGCCGGGACTGTGCAGGTCGAGCGACTGTACCTCGGCGCGATACGACTTCGTGTTGCGGGCGAGGAAGTCGGCCTTGAGTTCGAGGCCCTGCTGCACCCAGAGCGCATTGGCGATGTCCAGTTGCACGCCCTCGCCCGGCGTCGAGAGGGAACTCCGCAACGCCCGGAGCGCCTCGTTGATGTCATCGAGCGCGTAACTGTCCAGTTGCAGCGTCTCGACGATTTGGGAGTAGGTCTCGTGGTTGGCGCCGTTGGCGGTCATCGCCAGCCCGAAGCAGAGACTGGTCGGCGACAGCAGCACATTCGGCCCGTGCGGGCCCTTCCAAACTTCGTTCAGCAACCCGAACCCGAACGGCATAATCCCTTGCCCAACCCAGGGCGGGACGGGCGGCAGGGGCGGCTGCGGCGGTTGCGGCGCGGGCGCGTTCGTGCCCCGCGAACATCCACCCAGCACCACGAGCAGAAGAATTCCAGTTGTTTGACAGACTCTCCGGTGCGACTTCATCGCATTTTCGTCTTTCACGCTTCTCTCATCTCGCATCTCGCCTCTCATCTCGACAGTTCAGTCCACCGCCACCCGCGGCAGTGCCCGGTCGATCCGGCAGAGAATCTCATACGGCATTGTCTCCGCCCAGTCCGCCAATTCCCAGCCGGTGATGCGGTCGCCGCCCTGGGCGCCGAGCAACACCGCCTCGTCGCCGATGCGCACCGGCCCGCAGTCCGTCGCATCCACCATCATCACATCCATGCACACCCGCCCGGCGACCGGCGCCCGCTTCCCGTTCAGCAAGACTGCCCCGCGGTTCGCACACGCCCGCGGGTAGCCGTCCTTGTAGCCGACGGCTAGCGTAGCGAGCGTCGTCGGCCGCGGCGCGCGCCAGGTGGCGCCGTAACTCACCGTCGCGCCGGCGGGGATCTGCTTTACGAACACCACGCGCGCCTTCCAGGTCAGCGCCGGCTCGAGCGGCACCGGCACACTGCCCGCGCGCAGCGGCGAGATGCCATACAGCGCCAGCCCTGGTCGCACGGCGTCGTAGGCCGCTTCCGGATACGAGATGATGCCGACACCATTGCACAGGTGCGCAATCGGCGGGCGCAAGCCCGCCGCGGCCAGCGCGGCGAGCGCGCCATCGAAGCGCCGGATCTGTTCCCGTGTTGGGGCCGGGTCCGGCTCATCGGCGCAGGCGAACTGCGAGAAGATGCCGAGTAATTCGAGTTCGGGGTGCCGCGCCACCGCCTGCGCCAGCGGCACGGCGTCCTCTGCTTGCACGCCGAGTCGGTTCATCCCGGTGTCAATCTTCAAGTGCACCGGCACGCGCCGCCCGCCGGCGCGTGCCGCCGCGGCGAGCGCATCGGCGGTGGCGGCCTCGGGGACTGCGATTTCCAGGTCCATCTCGACGAGCGCGGGCAGTTCGTCGCGCAACGGCGCACCCAGATACAGCAGCGGCGCCGTCAAGCCCGCGGCGCGGACATCGGCGGCTTCGGCCCCGTTGTGCACCGCCAGCGCCTCGCTGCCCGCATCGAGAAATGCCCGCGCTGCCAGCGCCGCGCCGTGCCCATACCCATTCGCCTTTACCACCGCATAGCAACGCACTCCGCCGGCGCGCGCCTTCAGCGCGCGCAGGTTCGCCTGCAAGGCAGCGGGGCGGACTTCACACCAGATGGCGCGTCGCACCGTCACGCCGCTATTGTACGGGCGCGGGCGGCGCGCCGCGGCGGAGCAAGGAAACACGCGTTGGCGCGTCGAAACACCGGCAGGGAGGGCAGCGCGTGCCAGCCACCGTCGTTGTCGGCGCCCAGTGGGGCGATGAGGGCAAAGGCCGTGTCGTCGACCTATTGGCGGAACACGCCGACCTGGTGGTGCGCTTCCAGGGCGGCAACAACGCCGGCCACACGGTCCTCGCCGACGGGCGCACCTACCACTTCCATCTCCTCCCCTGCGGATTGCTGCGCGGCATCGTGTCCGTCATCGGCAACGGCGTCGTCGTCGACCCCGCCACCCTCCTCGAAGAGGTCGACACGCTCGCCGAGCAGGGACACCCGGTGGACGGCAAACTGCTCCTCAGTGAAAACGCGCACCTGATTATGCCGTATCACCCCCTGCTCGACCGCCTCTTCGAAGAGGCGATGGGCCCCGAGGCGATCGGCACCACCCTGCGCGGCATCGGGCCGGCCTACGCCGACAAATACGCCCGCCTCGGCATCCGCGTCGCCGATTTGCTCAACGACGGCGTCTTCCGCCGCCGCGTTGAGTTGAATGTCCGCCTGAAGAACGGCCTGCTCGAGAATGTCTTCCACCAACCGCCGCTCGATACCGATGCCATCTGCGCGCAGTACCTTGGATACCGCGATCGGTTGCGCCCGTGGGTGACGGACACTTCGTTGTTCGTCGAACAGCAGCTGCGCGCCGGCAAGCGCGTCCTCTTCGAAGGCGCGAACGGCTGCATGCTCGATGTGGACTTCGGCACCTATCCCTACACCACATCGAGCAACACCATCGCCGGGGCCGTCTTGACGGGCGCCGGCGTTAGCGGGTGGGGGTTCGACCGGTTCCTGGGCGTGGTGAAGGCCTACACGACACGGGTGGGACAGGGGCCGTTCCCGACCGAGGCGCCCACCGACATCGCCGCCCACATCCGTGAGCGCGGCCACGAATACGGCACCACGACCGGCCGCCCGCGGCGTTGCGGGTGGTTCGACGCCGCCGTCGTCCGCAAAGCGGCGCGTCTCAATCAACTGACGGCGCTGGCCGTGACGCACCTCGATGTCCTCGACGACTTTGCCACCATCCGCGTTGGGACCGGCTACCGGGCGGGCGGCGAGACGCTGACCGAAATGCCCAATTCGCTCTATCGCCTCGACGGCGCCAAGCCGGTCTATGAGGATTTGCCCGGCTGGCGGGCCGACACCAGCGCCGTGCGCCGGTGGAGCGACCTGCCGCGGAACGCGCAGCGCTACATCGAGCGCATCGAAACGCTGACCGGCGTCGCCGTCGAGTTAGTCACGGTCGGCGCAAGCCGCGAACAATGCCTGTCGCGCGACGCCTGAGGTCGGGCTCCCGCGCCCACGCCGCGGAGATTACTGGCCGACTCGACAGGGAATACGGGCGGCCGGTGAACGGCCGCGCCCGGAAGCGCCTTCCGCCGCTCGATGAATTGATCCTGACCATCCTGTCGCAAAGCACCAATGACCGGAACCGCGATGTCGCCTACACCCGCCTGCGGGCGCGCTTCCCGCGTTGGGAGCAAGTCCTCGACGCCGACCTGCGCGCCATCCAGGACGCCATCCGCCCCGCCGGCCTCTTCCGCCAGAAGGCCCCGCGCATTCGCCGTCTGCTGCGGCGCCTGCGCGACGAGCGCGGCACGCTCTCGCTCGCGTTCCTGAAGCGCTTGTCGGTGCCCGATGCGGCGGACTGGCTGACGCGCCTCGACGGCGTCGGCCCGAAGACGGCGGCGTGCGTCCTGCTCTTCTCCCTCGACCGCCCGGCCTTTCCGGTGGACACGCATGTCGAGCGCCTCGGCGCCCGGCTCGGGTTCTTCCGGTCGGGCGTGTCCTCGAAGGAAATGCACCAGGTGATGGCCGCCCGCTTCGACCCCGCCGACTATTTCGCCGCCCACATCAACTTCATTCGCCACGGCCGGGCCGTCTGTCGCCCCCGGCCGCGCTGCCCCGAGTGTGTCCTGGCCGATCTCTGTCCGTCGCGGCGGAAGTTTGCAACCGCAGCCGGGAAGCGTGCCTAATGCCCCGGTTCGGCGCCCATGCCAGCAGCGCCGGCCGCCTCGTGGACTGCGCCCAGCGCGCCCACGAGTTGGGATACGAATGCCTGCAACTCTTCGCCCGCAACCCGCGCGCCTTCCGCAGCGCGCCGCGCTCCGACGAGGAGTACGCCGAATTCCGGTCGGCGCTCCGACGCCTGAAACTGCGCCCCGCTGTCGGCCACACCAATTACCTGATGAACCTCGCCAGCCCGCGCCGCGAACTCTACGACCTCTCCGTGCGGGCGCTCACCGAGGACCTGGAGCGATGCGCCAAGTTCGGCGCCCAGTTCCTCGTCACGCATACCGGAAAGCATATGGAGGACGGCCCGGAGAAGGGCATCGCCCGCATCGCCCGCGGCGTGACACGGGCGCTGCAGCAGGCGTCGGGCGAAGTCGTGCTGTTGCTCGAAAACACCGCCGGGGCGGGCACGGAACTCGGCGCCACCTGGGAAGAACTCGGCGCGATGCTGAACGGCATCGACAGCGACCGCATTGGCGTTTGCCTAGACACTTGTCACGCCCACCAATCGCTGTACCCGCTCGATACCGCGGCGGGGGTGCGCGAAGCGATCGCGGAGTTTCACCGCATCATCAGCTTGCACTACCTGCGGCTCATTCACGCTAACGACTCGAAGCCGCCCGCCGGCCAGCACCTCGACCGCCACGAACACATCGGCCAGGGCACCATCGGCCTCGACGGGTTCCGGGCGCTGGTCAATCACACCCACTTGCGCAAACTGCCCTTCATCCTCGAAACGCCGAAGGACAGCCCCGACGCCGACCCGCGCAACCTCGCCACCCTGCGCGGCCTGGTGGCTGCCTAAGGCGTGGCGGTGGTGACCAATTCGGTCGTCGCAGTGCCGCCGTTGATGTCGGTGAGCAGCGCCGCCAGCGCTGCGATCGCCGACTGCACGACGGCGGGGGCGACGCCCGGCGGGCCGTAACAGACGGCGACGATATCGGTGGTGAACGAAGTGACCTTCGTCGCGTCGGAATCGAGAACGGGCCCGCCGACGATTTTGGCAGCGTCCGCCAGGACCGGCCGTCCCTCCGCCTTGGTCGGCACGCCGCCGATGCCTGAATATTCCTCGCCCGCCTGCCCGACCCGAAACACCAGGTCGCCCTCAAGGTGGTCGCGGTCGTAAGTGCCGAATGGCAGGCGAAATTTCAGCGAACAGTAGTTGTTGATATCCACGATGGTGTCCAGGCGGTACAGCCCGCGCTTCTGCGCCACCCGGCGCAGCAGCGCCTCGTTCGAGGCCCGGTGTTTGGTCGGGTCGACGCCGGCGGCGCGCAAGAGTTGCCGGCTGGCCGCAATCTCCGGCAAGGCGGCGATGTCGCCGACGGCGAAGTCTTTCTCCAGGTCGCGGCAGAGCGCGTTCACCAGGCCGTCCAGCCGCGGGTCGCTCGGGCGGGACTTCAGTCCCGCTCCATGGACGACACCGAGCGTTAGGCCGGGCGCCCGCGCCGCCAGGTCGCGATCGATGGTGATGCGCACGCCGTCCGATTCGGCAGCGCACGGCGCCGCCCTGCTGCGGCGGGCGGCGCGAGAAAGGAGCACATGATGGCGAAGACCCCCGGGCAGACGGACGACGACTGGCCGGTCGTGTACAGCAATTTTGTCGAAATCCGGCACGCGACGGTAGAGTTTCTGATTGATTTTAAGCGCATCGGCCCCGAAACCCCCGACGGCCGCAAAGCGCCGCCCGTGGTGCGCCTCATCCTGCACCCGGTGGTCGCCAAGTCGTTTCAGCAGGCGCTCGCCGACAATGTCCGCAAATACGAAGAGAACTTCGGCGTGATTCCGCAGCCGCCGGCAGGCGGCGGATCGGTGCCCGTGCATTGATTCGCCAGGAATCGCTTGACACCGGCGGGGGCCCCGCCTACCATTCGCCGGAGCGCGGGACCATATCGGACGGGGATGGTAGGGCGCCGGTGGCCCGCGGAGCGCACGATGATTCTGCCGATTGGCGAAGTAGCCCGCACGCCGGGCGCCGAGCTGGTTGTCGAATTCTCGGAACCGCTCCCCGCGAGTGACGGCTTTGACCCCATTGGAGACGCGCATGGCCGGCTGGTGGCCCGCAATTCGGGCGAAGTCTTGTCCCTCCTCGGAGTGGTGCATGCGCGCGTCCGGCTCCACTGTGCCCGCTGCCTCGAACCGTTTGAGTACGCCGTCGAGGCCCCGATGGAGGAAGCGGGGGAGATTGACAGTCTCGGACTGGTTCGCAACCTGCCTGACACCTGGCCCGGCACGACAGTGATTGACGAAACAACCCAGACGGTCGATGTCTCGGAACTCGAGCGGCAGTCGATCGTGGCGGTGCTGCCGATCCGAGAGTTCTGCCGCCCCGACTGCCGGGGACTGTGTCCGTATTGCGGCGCCAACCGCAACGAAGCGCCGTGCGCGTGTGTTCCGCCCCGCCGCGACACACCGTTGACGCACCTGAACGAATACTTGGCGCAGCGATCATCCAAATTCGACAAGCGAGCGTAATCCATGGCCAATCCGAAACGGAAATTTTCCAAAGCACGGACGCGCCGCCACCGGGCGGTGTGGATGCACATGAGCGCCCCGGCGCTCGGCCGCTGTCCCCACTGCCACGCCTGGCGCCCGCCGCATGTCATCTGCCCCTCGTGCGGCTTCTATGGCGGGCGGGTCGTCCGCAGCGTCAAGAAGGACGCGGCTGCAAGCGAGTGAGGGGCGGGCCCGCGTGACAAGCGCTGCGCGGCTGCCCGTGGCCGTGGACGCCATGGGCGGCGACCGCGCTCCGGCGGCAGTGGTCGCCGGCGCGTTGCTGGCCGCCGAACGCGGTATCGCATCGCTCTTGGTCGGCGATCAAGCGCAAGTGGAACCCCTGTTGGCAGCACACACCGGCGCGCCGGCACCGGTCACCGTGGTGCACGCGCCCGAGTTCATCGCCATGGACGAATCGCCCGGCGTCGCGCTGCGCAAGAAGCCCAAGGCCTCCATTTGGGTCGCCACGCAATTGGTAAAGACCGGCCAGGCCTGCGCCGTCGTCAGCGCCGGCAACTCCGGCGCCGCCATGGGCGCGGCCGTCATCACCTTGGAAACCGCCGGCGTGCCGCGTCCCGCCATCGCCACGGTGCTGCCCACCAAGCGGGGCCGGATGGTGCTGCTCGATGTCGGCGCCAATGTGGATTGCACCGCCGCCCTGCTGGTGGCGTTCGCCTGGATGGGCGCCGCTTACGCGCACCGCGGCCTGGGCATCACCAACCCGCGCGTTGCCGTGCTCAGCATCGGCACGGAAGTGGGGAAGGGGAACAAGCTCACCAAGCAGGTCTCGGACGCGCTGCGGCAGACCTCACTCAATTTCGTCGGCAGCGTCGAGGGCAACGGTCTGTTTGAGGGCGACGCCGATGTCGTCGTGTGCGACGGGTTCGTCGGCAATGTGGTGCTCAAAGTCGGCGAGGCGGTGTGGGAATGGATGGCCAGCGTCATGCGGGAATTGATGACGCGCGACGGCGAACTGTCGCCCGAGACGAAGGCGCTGATGAAGCGGTCGCTCGGCATCGGCGACTATGAGGAACACGGCGGCGCGCTGCTGCTCGGTGTTAACGGCGTCGCCGTCATCGCGCACGGCCGCTCGACCCCGCAAGCGATTGCGCAAGCGATCGTGCTCGCCGCCGGCGCCGCCGAGTCGGGTGTTGTGGACGAGATCGCCGATCACTTCCGGGCCGTGACCGCCTAAAGTCCATGGTGCTGGGGCGTTCCGCAGGCATCGTCGGCACCGGCATGTATGTTCCGCCGCGGGTCCTCACCAATCACGACCTCGAACAGATTGTCGAGACGAGCGACGAGTGGATCCGCACTCGCTCGGGCATCGTTGAGCGGCACATCATGTCCGACGACCAGGTGACCAGCGATATGGCGTTCGAGGCCTCCAAGCTGGCGCTCGAAGCCGCCGCGGTCTCGCCGAGCGATCTGGATTTGATCATCATCGGCACGCTGACCGCCGACCAGCCGATGCCGTCGTGCGCCTGCGAGGTGCAGCGCCGATTGGGCGCCACTCGCGCCGGCGCCACCGACCTGTCGGCTGCCTGCACCGGCTTCATCTACGCGCTGACGCTCGGCGCCGGCGTCATCAGTTCCGGCGCCGCCGAGACGGTGCTGGTCGTCGGCGCCGAGGGGCTGTCGCGCGTCACCGACTGGACTGACCGCGGCACCTGCGTATTGCTGGCGGACGGCGCCGGCGCCGCGGTGCTCAAGCCCGTTCCCGACGGCCGTGGGCTGCGCTCCAGCTACCTGCGCGCCGACGGCACAATGCGCGATGTGCTCTACATCGAAGGGGGCGGCTCGCGCCATCCCGCTTCCGAAGAGACGGTGCGGAAACGGATGCACTACATCCGCATGGCCGGCCCCGATGTCTTCAAGTGGGCGGTCAAGACGATGGAAGAGGCGAGTCTGGAGGCGCTGCGCCGCGCCGGCCTGACGCTCGCCGATGTCGACCTCGTCGTCCCGCACCAAGCGAATATCCGCATTATTGACGCCGCCGCACGGCGGCTCGGCATCCCGCCCGAGAAGTTCGTCCGCAACATCGACCGCTACGGCAATACCTCGACCGCCTCGATCCCGATGGCGCTCGACGAGGCCGTGCGCGGCGGACGGGTGCACGAGGGCGACACGCTGGTGCTCGTCGGCTTTGGGGGCGGCGTCACTTGGGGCGCCGCGGTCTTGGTCTGGTGAGTAGCGCTCCGCCGGTCGCGTTGCTGTTTCCGGGGCAGGGTGCGCAGACCGTCGGCATGGGCCGGGCGCTCTGCGATCGCGAGCCCGCCGCCCGCGCACTGTTCGAGACCGCCGATGCCGCGCTGGGCCTGCCGCTCTCCCGCGTCTGCTTCGAAGGGCCGGCCGAAGAATTGCAGCGCACGCTCCACGCGCAACTGGCGCTCTATGTGCACGCCTTGGCCGTCTGGACCATCTGGCGCCGCGACCACGCCGAGCCGCCGATGGCGCTGGCCGGACACAGTCTCGGCGAGTTCACCGCCTGGACGGTCAGCGGCGCACTCGATTTTGATGACGGCCTGCGCCTCGTGCAGCGCCGCGCCGAGGCCATGGAGGCCGCCTGCCGAGCCCGCCCCGGCACGATGGCCGCCATCCTCGGGTTGGATGCCGAGCGCGTGACGGCGCTGTGCGAAAGTGTGAGCGGCATCGTGCAGCCCGCCAATTTCAACGCTCCTGGCCAGGTGGTCATTTCCGGCGAAGTGGCGGCGGTGCAGGCCGCTGCCGCGGCGGCGACCGCCGCCGGCGGCAAAGCGCGGATGTTGCGCGTCGCCGGGGCCTTCCACTCGCCCCTGATGGCTGCCGCGGCGGCCGAGTTCACGACCGAAGTTGCAGCGGTACCGCTGCGCAGCCCGCAGATGCCGGTAGTGGCGAACGCCACCGCCGAAGCCGTCACCACCGCCGCCGGCGTGCGCGCCGCCATGGCCGCGCAACTGCTGGCGCCGGTGCGCTGGCAGGCATCGCTGGCGCGGATGTGGGAACTGGGAGCCCGCCGTTTCATCGAACTCGGGGCCGGCACCGTGCTCGCCGGGCTGGTGAAGCGCACGCTGCCGGACGCGGAAGTACACAGCATCGGCGACGAGGCGCTCGTCGCCGCCGGGGCGGTGTCGTAATGGCGGACGGCGTGCTCGAAGGCAAAGCGGCGCTGGTGACCGGCGCCCGCCGCGGCATCGGCCGCGCCATCGCCGAGGCCTTGGCGGCCGCGGGCGCCGATGTGGCGGTGAATGTGCGCCCGGGCAGTGACGATGGCGCCGCTGAGGTGCAGGGCGTCATTGAAGCGTTGGGTCGCAAGTGTGTCGTGCTCCCCGGCGATGTCGCCAATTCCGCCGCCGCCGCGGCGCTGGTCGAACACACAGTCGCCGCCTTTGGGCGGCTGGACATCCTGGTCAACAACGCCGCGATTACCCGCGACAACCTGCTGTTGCGGATGAGCGACGACGATTGGAACGCGGTGTTGGCAGTCAACCTAACGGGCGCGTTTTATTGCCTGCGCGCCGCGGCGAAGGTGATGCTGAAACAACGGGCGGGCAAGATTGTGAACTTAAGTTCGGTGGTGGGGGTGCACGGCAACCCGGGGCAGGCGAATTATGTTGCAACGAAGGCGGGCCTGATCGGCCTGACCAAGTCGGCGGCACAGGAACTCGCCGCCCGCAATATCCAGGTGAATGCGGTGGCGCCGGGCCTGATCGCCACCGAAATGACCGCGGCGATGACGCCGCAGGCGCGCGAGCGCTTGGCCGGACTGATCCCGGCGGGCCGTGAGGGCGCCCCCGAGGACGTGGCGCGCGTCGTCGTCTTCCTCTGCTCGCCGGCGGCGGACTACCTCACCGGCCAAGTGGTCAATGTGGATGGCGGGTTGTTGATGTGACCGGTTTGACAGTGACCCGTTTGCTCGTTATGAATAGGCCTCAGCCGGCGGGCGCGCAGCCCGGCCGCAGGGAGGGTAGTTGTGGACGACAAGCTCTTGGACGAGGTGCGTCAGGTGGTCGCCGATACGCTCAGCCGCGACCTCTCGGAAGTGAAGCCCGATGCCACCTTCGACGGCGACTTGGGCGCCGACTCGCTCTCGCTCGTCGAATTGGTGATGGCGCTCGAAGAGAAGTTCGGGCTCGACAGCATCCCCGACGAGGACGCGCAGGGCATCACGACCCCGCGGCAGGCCGCCGAGTACATCGTCTCGCGCCGCGCCGGGGCTCCCTCCTAATCCCACGACGCCCCGTCCGGCGGGGACCGCAATGAACCGCCGCGTCGTCATCACCGGCGCCGGGATCGTCAGCCCGCTGGGGATCAGCCTCGACGCCAACTGGGAGGCCATTCGCACGGGCCGCTCCGGAGTCGGCCCCATCACTCGCTTCGACGCCTCCGATTTCTCGACGCGCATCGGCGCGGAAGTGAAGGAGTTCGACCCGCTCCAATACCTTGAGCGCGCCGATGCCCGCCGCCTCGACCGCTTCTGCCAGTACGCTGTCGCCGCGGCGCGCATGGCGGTGCAAGACGGCGGCCTGCAGATCACCGACGCGAATGCCGACCGCATCGGTGTCGTCATCGGGTCCGGCATCGGCGGCATGCAGACTTGGGAGACGCAGCATGCGATTCTGATGACGAAGGGATGGCGGCGCGTCAGCCCGTTCACCATCCCGATGATGATCGGCGACATGGCGTCGGGGATGGTCTCCATTCTGTTGCAGGCCAAGGGGCCGAACACGGCCGTCGTCACCGCCTGCGCCACGGGCACCAACGCCATCGGCGATGCCGCCGAGATCGTGCGCCGCGGGGCTGCCGAGGTGATGATTGCCGGCGGAACCGAGGCGCCGATGACGCCCCTCGGCCTGGCCGGGTTCTGTCAGATGCGCGCCGTCTCGGAGCGCAACGACGATCCCGAACACGCCAGCCGGCCGTTCGACGCGCAGCGCGACGGGTTCGTGATGGGCGAGGGTTCGGGCATCGTCCTGGTCGAAGACCTGGACCACGCCCGCGCGCGCGGCGCCACGGTGTATGGCGAAATCATCGGCTATGGGATGAGCGGCGACGCCTATCACATCACCGCGCCCGCGCCCTGCGGCGTCGGCGCCGCGCGGGCGATGCGTGCCGCGTTACACGATGCCGGCATCCAGCCCGAACAGGTGGATTACATTAACGCGCACGGCACCTCGACTCCGTTGAATGATGCCCTGGAGACGCAGGGGGTCAAGACCGTCTTCGGTGAGCACGCGCACCGCCTGGCCATTTCGTCCAGCAAATCGCAAATCGGTCACACTCTCGGCGCCGCCGGCGCCATCGAGTCCATCTATTGCCTGCTGGCACTACAGCACCAGATGGCGCCGCCCACCATCAATTACGAATACCCCGACCCGGCGTGTGACCTCGATTATGTCCCGAACCAGGCGCGCCCGATGCCGATTACTATTGCGATGAACAACTCATTCGGCTTCGGCGGCCACAATGCGGTCTTGCTCTTGAAGCGGTATGATGGCGCCGCCGGCGGGTAGGATCTGGGCAGCGCCGCCACCGGCAGGAACTGCCGCCACTTAGGGGAATCGGAAACCGCCGCCGAACGGCAAGTCAGTCGGTGATGCAACAGCACTCAGAAAGGATTTGCCATGGTCTGTCAGCGGTGTGGTGCAGAGAATCCAGGAGGCAAAGCCGCCTGCTGGAACTGCTTGGGCCCGCTCGAGGGGCGCATGGCGGACATCCGGTTCGCCGATGTGGAAGTCCGCCCCAGCAAGGGCAAGGCGCCGAAAGTCTCTCGCATGGAAACCCGTGAGGCGCCGGCCCCGAAGGCCAAGCGCGAGCGCGCCGCGCCGCGCGTCGCCACGGCCGGCGGCGGGGGGTTTCCGCTGATGCAGGGCGTCATTTTGGTCTTCGTGTTGGTCGGTATTGCCATCGTGCTGTTCTTTGCGTTCAAACCGGTTCCGCACCCGGAGCGCAACCCCGGGCTCATCAAGTCGGCGAAGCCGTTGGATGTCGGAGATGAAGGCGGCGGAGCCGCCGGAGGGGGCGGGGGAGGTCACTAGCGGGCGCGGGGGATAGCCAAGCAGTGACCACGCCCGGAGAACGCACCCCGCCATCCGAGGACGAACGCGCGCCGTCCAGCCGTTCGCCGCGGCGAGCCGACAACCCGTACTTCCACCGCGGCCCCATCCTCGATCCGGCGTACTTCTTCGGCCGCGCCAACGAACTCGGAGCCGTCGCCGGGTTGTGGCGCAATGCGCAGTGCGTGGCCGTCACCGGTCCGCTGAAAATCGGCAAGACTTCGTTTCTCTTGCGCCTTGGTCGTCCCGATACACAATCCGCGTTCGGCCTTGCGCCCGACTTGCACGATGTGTGTTACCTGACCTTCGAAGGCACGGGCGATCTGACCCCTGAGGAGTGGTTCCATTGGGCCTGGACCGCGCTGACCGAGCGGGGCGACCGCCGGTCGCCCTTCCCGGGCGGCACGCCGGGCGCCGCGATGCCCTACCAGGAATTCCTGAACCGGGTTCTCGATGTGGGTGCACGCGGCCGGCGCGTGACTTTCCTGCTCGATGAAGTCGAGCTCGCGGCGCAGAATCCGCGCTTCGATATCCACTTCTTCTCCGGGCTGCGTCATTTGGCATCGCATCCCCATGTGGCGTTCGTCACCGGCTCGGAGCGGTCGCTGCATGCGCTCGACCTCGGCGCGCGGCGGGTCGGGTCGCCGTTCGCCGATTTGTTTGCGACGGTGCGTTTGGGCTTGATGTCGTCCGACGAAGCCGCGGACCTTGTCACCCGCCTCGCGGCGCGTAGCGGGCGCCGCCTGCACACCGAAGCCGCGTGGTTCGTCGAACTGGCGGGTTTGCACCCCTTTTACTTGCAATTGCTTGGCTGGCTGACGGTCGAATATCTGGATAGCGAGCGAGCCCTCTCGGCCGGCGACCGTGCCTACCTGCGCGTCGCCTTTGCCGATACCGCCGAGCCGTTTCTCGGGTATGTGTGGGACTCACTCTCGCCGGCCGCGCGGCACCACTTGCTGCAGCGCACCTGGAGCGAGGACGCATCGGCGGCGCGGGAACTGGTGGACGCGGCCATCTTGCAACCCGATGGTGCCATCATGTCGGGCGAAGTGTGGGGCGTGTTCGCCGAACGCCGGCTCCGTGAGGAGGAGACGGCGGCGAAGGCGTACTTCGCCGTCGAGCGCGGCGGCAACATCGTCCGCGAGCCGGCGCACGGACAGATTTACGCGACGGTCCGTGCGCTGGTCAAGGCGCTTGAGGCGCGCGACTTCTATATGCGCGGCCACGCCGACCGCGTGGCGCACCTCGCGTCCGCCATCGCTGCCGAATTGGGATTGGCGCGTGAGCAGGTCGAAGGAGTCCGCATCGCCGGCCGATTGCACGACTTGGGCTTGTTGGCAACTGGCGACCTAGTGCTGTTGAAACCGGAAACGCTGACCGGCAGCGAGCGTCGCCTGGTGGAGACGCATCCGCTCGTCGGCGCCCAAATCCTGGAAGTGCTCGATTTCCCCTGGGAAGTGAAGCCGGCCGTGCGCCACCACCACGAACGGATGGACGGCACCGGCTACCCCGACGGCCTGGTCGGCGATGAAATCCCGTTGACCGCGCGCGTGTTGGCGGTCGCCGAGGTCTTCGCGGCGATGACCGAAGACCGCGTCTATCGCCGAGCGCGCTCGACGGACGACGCGATGGCGCACTTGCTGCACGATGCCGGTCGCAAGTATGACCCCGCTGCTGTCATGGCGCTGCGTCGCGTCTTGGCGAACAACGGCAGCGCCGAGGCGGCGCCGTGAGCGAACGAATTGCAGAGACGGGAGCGCCCGGCGCGACGGCGCCGGATTCCGGGCTCGAAAAAGCGAAGCCGCGACGCTGGTTTCGAGTGTTGCGGTGGGCGATTCCGTTGGTGGGCGTGGCGGTGGCGGCTGGGTGGGCTGTGGCCGGGCCGCTGCCCGTCTCGTGGCGCGTTGTCGCCACGGTCGAGCGGGTGTCGGAACCGGCGTCACCGTTGTTGGGGGCAGACGAGTTGCCGGAGGAGGTCCGCGGAATGTCCAATATCGAAGTGCAGGGGCCGCGGTTCCGGCTCAAGCGGGGACAGCCGGCACGCGAAGTTGTCATTCGCATCCGCCCCCGCTTCGGCCGCTTCCTGCCGACCTACGACTACCTGGATGTCGTGTGGGAACGCCTCGACGGTTTCCCCGTCCTCATGCGCGTGACCGGAAGTGTCGAGGCAGCGCAGCGCATCGGTACGGGCGAAATGGCCGACTCAACTCTGTATCGGACACAGGAACGCATCGGAGGCGTATGGCAGACTCTGCGTCATGCCATCTGGCCGTTGCAGTCGGGGGAGGATTTCCCGGGCCGATTCCGCGCGAGCCAGATCGTCATCGTACAGCGCCTGCAAATCCAGCCGGATTTCCAAGACGCTCGCATCCGGGTGCGCTTCGCAGGCACCGCCAGGACCGGCCCGGCGCCGGCGGTGCGACCGCAGCCGCCGTTCTTTTCCAGCGGCGACCGCGTCATTGCCGAAGTGTGGACACCGCCGTTTCGCGTGATCGAGCGCGCCGTGCGGCCGCGGGCGAAGCCGAAGCCGGAACTCCCGGGTGGTTCGACGCTGCCGCCGGATATGCAGCTGGCGCCCGGCACTCCCCGTTAGAGCCGGACGGCGCTACGCCGACAGCGCCAGGACAGCTTCCACCAGGGTACGCGTCGGCACGCCGGTCGGCCCCTTCGCCATCCAGGGTTTCGCGTCGTCGGCCCAGGCCGTGGGCGCGATATCGAGGTGCGCCCAGCGTGTCTCGCCGACGAATTCCTCGAGGAACTTGGCGGCGGTGATGGCACCGCCTTCCCGGCCGCCGATGTTCTTCACATCGGCGATGTCGCTCTTCAATAACTCCCGGTATTCGCGGAACATCGGCAGTTGCCACATCGGCTCGCCGGTGCGGACGCCCGCCGCCAGCACCGCATCCACCACGCCCTGGTCGTTTCCCATCACGCCCGTTGAAACCGGGCCGAGGGCCACCGCGCAGGCGCCGGTCAGCGTGGCGGCGTCCAGCAGAATGTCGCAGCCCTCCTTCGCCGCGTAGGCGAGTGCGTCGGCGAGAATCAGGCGCCCTTCCGCGTCAGTGTTGAGGATTTCAATAGTCTTGCCGTTCAGGGCGGTGACGACATCGCCCGGGCGCGTTGCCGTGCCGGAGGGCAGGTTTTCGGTCAGCGGCATGACGCCGAGGACGCGCACCGGCGCTTTGAGAGTCGCCAGCAGTTGCATCGCGCCCAGCACGCCCGCCGCGCCCGACATGTCGTACTTCATCTGCATCATCCCGTCGCCGGTTTTGAGCGAGAGGCCGCCCGAGTCGAAGGTGACGCCCTTACCGATCAATCCGATGCGCGGGCCCGACTTCGCGCCGTTCCACTGCATCACGACCACTTGCGCCGGCTCCTGGCTGCCTTTCGCTACGGATTGCAGCGCGCCCATGCCCAATCGCGCAATCTCCGCCGGCCCGAGCACCGTCGTCTCAATGCCCTGCTCGCGGCCCATCGCCGCGGCGCGCTCGGCGAATTTCGTCGGGGTCAATTGATTCGGCGGTTCGTTCTGCAGGGTGCGAGCGAAATTGGTGGCGCGGGCCGCGGCGGCCCCGCGCACGGCCGCATCTGTGAAAAGAGCGGCTTTCTTGGCGTCGCGCTCAACCAGGATGCATTCCGTGAGGGTGCTTGGCTCGCGGTCGGCGGTCTTGTATTGGTCGGTTTCGAACAGCGCGAGCAGTGTGCCTTCGGTTGTCGCCTGGGCCGCGGCCGCCGGGTCGAGTCCGCCGATGCCGGCCCCGTGGACGATGGTGGCCAGCGAGTTGGCGCCGCGTTTGGCCAGCGCCCGCGCCGCGGCGCCGGCGGCCTGGCGGACGCGCGCCATCGAGAAATCGCCCGACTTGCCCAGCCCCACTACCGCCACGCGCTTGGCCTTGATGCCGCCCGCCGGGTGCAAGACCGTGACCTCGCCGTGCTTCCCCTTGATGTCGCCGTCGGCGATCAGGCGGGCGATCAGCCCGCCCAGCGCCTGATTGACAGCGCCGGTGGCCCCGCCCGGCTCGGTGATGCCTTCGAAGAGGTTGACGACGAGCGCATCGGCAGCGATGTCAGTGATGGAACCCTGCTGCACGCGGACTTGCATGGCGGAGTCCTCCCGGTCTGGGTGCGATTCGTTGAGCGGTGTCGGTTGCACGCGCCGCGCGGACTACCGCGTGCGGCGTGACCGCGGACGCGTGGTGGAAGTGGACTGCTGTTCGCGTTCCTTCCGCCGCTTGGCACGGCGGCCGCGGCGGCGAGCCAGTTCCCGGTCTCTCTCGCGGCGTGCCATGGCGGGCGGTTACTTCTTCTCGCCTTCGTCGGGCTTCTCGGCGGCGGCCTCGCCCTCAGCGGCGGCCTCGCCTTCCATGGCAACGACCGCTTCCGCCGCCGGCGCCACTTCTTCGGCCTTCGGCGCGCTCATCACCGCGACGGCCTCATCGGCGGGCGTGCGGAAGGTGACACCGATCGGCGCAATCAGGTCGGACACGCGCAGGGCGTGACCGATTTCCAGGCTCGAGACATCGAGCGTCAATTCGTCGGGGATGTCCGTCGGCAGCGCCTCGATTTCGACTTGCGCCAGCGGCTGCGACAGGATGCCGCCCAGGCGCACCGCCGGCGACTCGCCGAAGAGGCGGACTCGAACGCCGGTGACTACCTTCTCGGTCAGCGAAATGACCTGCAGGTCAATGTTAAGCACGCGGTCGGTCAGCGGGTGGATTTGCACTTCCTTGAGCAGCACCGGCACCGGGCCGTCGCCGTCGAGAGCCAGGTCGAGCAAGTGAGTCCCATGATGGCCGATGAGCACCGGCCGCAGCGCCGCGGCCTGAAACTTGACCGCCCGCGCGTCGCGGCCGCGCCCGTACAGGATGCCCGGCACCCAGCCGGCGGCGCGGAGTTTGCGGCACGCGTTTGAGCCCAGTTCGATGTCTGGGCGGGGCTGGGCGGCAAGACGGATACGCTGGTCGGCCATGGGGGTTCGGCTGGCTATTATACCGAAGGTTCGCCCTGCGGCAAGCGGGGCCGGGATCAGTGCCGGTCTTGGAACCAGTAGCGGTGGAACAGGGACGACACCGACTGGTCGGCATGCACGCGCTTGATGGCCTCGGCGAGCAGCGGCGCCACAGAGACCACCTGGAACTTCGGCGTGCGCCGCGCCTCGGGCAGCGGGATCGAGTCCGACACGACGACCTGCTTGAAGGGCGACCGTTCCAGGAGTTCGACGGCGTCGTGCGACAGCAGCGGGTGGGTGGCGCAGGCATAGACTTCCGTCGCCCCGCGGGCGATGGCCACTTCGGCCGCGCTGATCAGCGTCCCGCCGGTGTCAATAATGTCGTCAATGATGACGGCGCGCTTGCCCTCCAGGTCGCCGATGAGTTCGAAGACCTCGCTGCGGTTGGGTTCCGGCCGGCGCTTGACCGTGATGGCCAGACTGGAGCCGAGGCGCTCGCCGAAGGCCAGCGCCTGGCCGACGGCTCCGACATCGGGGCTGATGACGACGCTGTGGGCGTTGCCCAGTCCGTGGTTCATCAGGTAATCGGCCAACAGCGGCCCGGCGGTCAGGTGGTCCACCGGCACATTGAAGAACCCCTGGATGGACTGCACATGCAGGTCGAGCGCCAGGACGCGCTGCGCGCCGGCGGCCTGCAACAAGTCGGCCACCAGCCGTGCGGTGATGGGCTCGCGCGGCCGAATCTTTTTTTCCTGGCGCGAATAGCCGTAGTAGGGGATGACGGCGGTGACGCGGCGCGGCGAGGCGCGCTTGAGCGTGTCCAGGATGATGAGCAAGTCCATCACATGGTCGTTGACCGGCGGACTGGTCGGCTGGATGACGAAGACATCCGCCCCGCGTACGCTCTCGAGAATGTTCACTTTGGTCTCGCCGTCGGCAAAGCGGGCGAGTTCGATGGCGGTCAGCGGGACGCCGAGTTCGTCGGCGATAGCAGCCGAGAGCGCCGGGTTCGCGCTGCCGGAAATGATGCGCAGGTCATCCGTGTGCGGTGTGATGTCCAAGCGCTCCAGGAAGCCGAGTTCGCTCGTCTGACTCATCGTCGGCGGCCGTCTCCCACGGATTTGGGCGGCAGGGCATCGCCCACTGTCTTCCTTTGGACATCGGCCCCGAGAGTCCTTTCCATAGGTGTGGACGGCGCCGCCGGGCGCCGCTGGCTGCCGGGCCAGGACTCGAACCTGGAATCACGGATCCAAAGTCCGTTGTGTTGCCGATTACACCACCCGGCATCGCCGCGATTGTAGCATCGGGCTCAGGTAGAATGGGCGTCCGCATGACACGGCACGGATGATGGGCAACGGCTTTCGCATCGGGCGCATCCTGGGCATCGAGATCCGGCTCGACTACAGCTGGTTTCTCGTGTTCGCGCTGGTGGTGCTCCTGCTCAGCACCGGCGGCCCGCTCAACGACCAATTGCCCAATGTGCCGGCGCCGCACCTCTGGGGGCTGGCGTTCCTGACCGCGCTGCTCTTCTTCGCCTGCATCCTGACGCACGAACTCTCGCATGCCTATGTCGCCACGCTCTACGGCATTCCGATCATCAACATCACACTGTTCATCTTCGGCGGCGTGGCGCGCCTGGGCGAGGAACCGCGCTCGCCCGGCGCGGAATTCCTGATGACAGTGGTCGGCCCCATTACCAGTTATGTGCTAGCCGGATTCTTCGGATTGATTTGGCTGCTGACATCGGTGTTCGTCAAAGCGCATCCCGGCACGATGGTCTTCGAGTATCTGCGCGCGCCGGCGGGCTGGCTGTTCGCGGTCAATGCCATGCTCGCCACCTTCAACCTGGTGCCCGGCTTTCCGCTCGACGGCGGACGGCTGCTGCGGGCGGGCTTGTGGCATTTCACCGGCGACCTGCGCTTGGCGACGCGGATCGCCACGCTGACCGGCCAGTGGTTCGGCATCGTCCTGATGGCGTCCGGCGTGTTCGTGGCCATCAGCACGCACCTGACGGCGCTGCCCAGCGCGGCGTGGTTTGTGTTCATCGGCTGGTTTCTCACGCAGTCGGCGCGCACCAGTTACCAGCAAGTGTTGCTGCGCGAATCGCTGCGCGGCATCGCCGTCCGCGATGTGATGAGCCCTGAGGTGGTGATGATCCCCCCCGACATTTCGGTCGCCGAGGCGGTCGACCAGTACTTCCTGCGCTGGCGGCTGCCCAGTTTCCCCGTGCGTTCCGAGAACGGACAGTGGCGGGAAATTACCACCGAGGCGGTACGCAGTCTGCCGCGGCGCCAGTGGCCGTTCACGCAAGTGGCAGCGGTGGCGCACCCGCTGCGCGAGGACGAACTGCTGTCGCCCGCTACGGACGCCTGGGACGCCATCCTGCGGATGGCGACCCGCGACCGGCCGCGGCTGCTGGTGGTCGAAGACGGGCAGGTCGTCGGCATCGTCACCCGCGGCAGCATCTTCCAATTATGGGAAACGCGGGCGCGGCTGGGGCTGTAACGCCGGGTTAGTTCGCCGCGGCGCCGATCGCGGGCGCCGCTTCCACGAGTTGCAGCGCCTTCGCGCGGATGCGCACCAGGCCCCAGGTATCCACCAAGTCCTTCAACGGGCCCAACAGGATGGCCGAGCCGCCGTCGGGCAATTTCCCCTGGTTGCGCAGCGTGACGAGCCGCTCACGCACCGTCTGCCAGACGGGGTTGTCCATCACGCGCGGCACCGGGTTCGGGCCGACATTCTGTTCCGAAGCGAAGGCCGGGTGGAAGGTCTTGTTCACCAGGATTTCGATCACATATTGGCGCAGGTTGCCCGCCGCGGTGGCGACGAACTCGCCGGTCGCCACTTGGCGAATGGCGCAGACCAGGCCTTCCAGTGCACCGGCGCCCGAGCCGGCCAGCGCCGCCTGGCTAGGGGCGTAGTCGTTCTTCTCCGTCAGCGGCAGGCGAACGGTGTCGCCCACCGACACGATGTGCGCGGTCTTTTTCGCCACGGGGTCCTCCCGGACGGCTGCGATACTGCTCGATGACAGCGCCCGCGACCGCTTCCATCGGAGTGTTGGTGTCGCGGCTGCGTCGTTGCAGCCAGAGATAGGCCGCCTCTTCGCTCAGGCCCTCGTGGTCCATGAGAAAGCCCTTGGCGCGCTCGATCAGCTTCCGCGATTCTAGCGTATCGTGCAAGGTGGCCAACCGGCCGCGCAGCGCCAGTTGGTCGCGCGCCCGCGCCCACGCCATCCGGACGGAGGCCACCAGGGCGCTCGCCGTGACGGGTTTGATGAGGTAACCGAACCCGCCGCTGTCTTCCGCGCGCCATTGCAACTCGTCGTCCGCATAGGCGGTGACGATGACCGCCGGCGCCCGTGCCTCGTCCCACAGTTCCTGCACCAGGTCGAGGCCGCTGCCGTCGGGCAGTTTGATGTCGGCGACGAGGACATCCGGTGTTAGTTCGCGCGCCGCCCGGCGGCCGTCGCTGAGGGAGTTCGCTTCGCCGCAGACTTCCCAACCGGCGCCTTCCAACGCCCCCCGGATGGCGAGGGCGGTCGCTGCGTCATCTTCGACGATGAGGATGCGCATGTCAGGTTGTCGCCGGCACGGCCGCGCAGGCCAACTCGACCCGGACTGCCGTCCCGCCGCCGGGCGCCGGCCGCCACTGCACCGCATGGTCAAAGTGTTCCCGCGCCAACCGGCCAACCAGTTGCAGTCCGAACCCGCCATCAGTCTCGGGACAGAAACCCGTCGGGAGACCGCGGCCGTTGTCGGTTACCGTCAGCGCGGCGAGCGGGCCGATTACCTCGAGCGTGACCACAATCCGATCGGCGCCACTGTGGCGCACCGCGTTCACCACCAACTCGTGCGCGATCAGCGCCAGCGGGCGGGTCTGCTGCGGTTCGATCGGCACAGGCGATTGGGGCAGGCGCAGTTGCACCGGCATGGGGTCGGCCAACACGCGCCAGGCGTGATCGGCGAGTGTTTGCAAGAGTCGCGCCGCGTCCGGCGCATCAGCCGCGCGGTACAGCACATCGTGGGCGGCAGCGAGAGCGTGAAGGAAACACCGCAGCCGGTCTGGGTCGGCGTGGGTTCGCTCGACCAGCGCCGCAAACAACTGCAATTCATTCTTGAACTCATGGTGGACGGCGGCAGAACTGGAGAGGACGGCGGTGGCGCCGTCGCGGCGGCGGGCCTCGGTCAAATCGTGCAGCAAGTCAGGACTATCGCGGAATTCGGGAATCGACTCTGGTTCGGACACCTTTCCCCCTCCTTCTGCCCGGCGTCGCGACCAGGGCTCAAAACAAACTCAATTATACAGCTTACCGCTTCCGCACGGCCAATTCAACAATTGTAACGAACCGGGCCGCCTCCAGGCTGGCGCCGCCCACCAGCGCCCCGTCAATCTCGGGAAAGGCGAAGAAATCGCCGGCGTTGTCGGGGGTGACGCTCCCGCCGTACAGGACGCAGGCGGCAATCCCCACTTCGGGGCCGTAGACTTCGAGGAGCGTCATCCGGATGAGGCCGGCGATGCGGTTGGCTTCGTCGGGGTCGCAGTGCTCGCCGGTGCCGATCGCCCACACCGGTTCATAGGCGATGGTCAGGCGCCCGGCTTCGTCGGGGGCGACTTCCTGGACGGCGGCTTCCACTTGCCGCCGCACGACCGAGTCCGTACGCCCGTCTTCGCGCTCCGGCAGCGTCTCGCCGACGCAGACGATTGGACGCAGGCCGTGCCGCAGCGCGGCGCGCAATTTGCGGTTGACGGCAGCGTTCGTGTCGTTGAAGTGCGCCAGCAGGTCGGTGTCGAGGTTACTGGCCCCGAAGCGCCCGCGCCGCTCCGAGTGGCCGACGATGACGAACGCGCACCCGACCGCCGCGAGCATCGGCGCCGACACCTGGCCGGTGAAGGCGCCGGCGTCCTCCCAGAAGCAGTCCTGCGCGCCGAGGTGAATACTCGAGCCGCGCAGCGCGTCGCCGACTGTCGACAGCGCGGGGTAGGGAGGACAGACCACGACTTCGGCGCCCGCGAGTCCCTGGAGTCCGGCGCGCACCTGCTGCGCCAGCGTCGCCGCTTCGGGCGCGGTCTTGTGACACTTCCAGTTGCCGGCGACGAGGGGCGTGCGGGGCGCCACGGTCAGGCGCTGCGCGACCAGCGATAGGGTGAATTGGGCTCGCCGACCGCCAAATAGGTGCTGGTGGCGAACACGCCGTGCACGCCGCGCAGCTTCTCCATCACCGCCCGGTCGATGGCGGGCTTCGAGGCGCCGTAGAGCCAGCACAGGACGCGGTTCTCGCCGACCGGCCGCGCTTCGACGACTTCCTCGATGGCGTGCAATTGCTGCAGCACCGAGGCCCGCTGCAAACTGTCCACGGTCATCTCGACGAACGCCTCGGTCGGCGCGCTGCCTTTGCCACCGGGCGCGGCGCGCTGGAAGCCGGCCGTGTCCTCGGCGACTTCGACGAGTGCGAAATTGACCTGCATCCAGGTGGCCACCTGCGCGGCGATTTCTTGCGCCCGCCCATCGTCCACCTCGCGCAGGATGGCGACGACATCGTATTGCCCATAGAGGATGGCGGTCTCGCGCACTTCGGCGAAGTCGCGCAGCGACGCGCTCAGTTTCAGCAAGTCGGGCGACGCTGAAGTCACCAGCAAGAAGGCAGTTCCGGTGGAGTTTTGTGAATGTGCCATCACTCGGCTCCTCAGACGACCAGCAGTTCGCGCGGCGCGTCGGTGAGCAGTTCGACGCCGCGGTCGCTGGTCAGGATGTCATCCTCGATGCGGACGCCACCGACGCCCGGCACATACAAGCCCGGCTCGACCGTGCTCACGCACTGCGGCTCCAGCAGGAAGGGGCAGCGCCCGAGCAGCCCGAGGCCGTGGCCGACGCCGTGCACCATCGGGCCGTACCCGCCCGCGGCGAAGATGCGCGAACAGGCGGCGTTGATCTCATCTTTCGCGGCGCGGCGCTCGCAGAGGCGGAACGCTTCCTGCTGTGCGCGGTAGACCAAGTCGTAAATGGCGCGCTGTTCGTCCGTGGCGTCGCCAAAGACGAATGTGCGCGTCAGGTCGGACCCGCAGCCCTGCACGACGGCGCCGAAGTCCACCATCACGAAGTCGCCGCGGCGCAGCTGCCGGTGGCCGGTCGGCGCGTGCGGGAAGGCGCAGTTCGGGCCGAAGGCGACAATGGTGCCGAACGCGGTGCCTTCGCTGCCGGCGCCGATCTTGCGTTGGTTGACATCGCCGGCCAGGTCGAGTTCGGTCATTCCCTCGCGCAGGGCGTCGGGGACATCCTGGACGACCAGCGAGACGATGGCGCAGGCGGCGCGCAGGCACTCGATTTCGGCCTCATCCTTGTAAGTGGCAATGCGCAGGAAGGCGTCCGTCAGGTCCACCAGCGTCCGGCCGGGCAATGCGCCATCGAGAAACGCCTTGGCGCGCACCGAGAGGTGCTCGCCCCAAAACCCGACGCGCACCTGCGGCGGAATGACCGCGCCCAGGTGTTCGGCGAGGCGCGCCGCTTCGTGGCGGTGGCCGTACTCGACGACCGGGAACCCGGTCCCGCGTGCCGACTCGGTCTGCAGCGACGCGGCGAGGATGGTCGCGCCACCGTCGGCCTGCAACACGCCGATGCCCTCGCCGCCGCCGGTGAAGAAGCGCAGCGCGGTCGGATGGCCGAGGGTGAGGGCGTAGTCGGCGCCTCCGGATTTGAAGAGCCGTCGGACGCGGGCCGCGAAGTCGGGCGCGGTGCGCCGCTCCGCGGCGAGGACGGCGCTCATCGCGCCGCGGCCGCCGGCTCGGCGTCGCGCAGCACCGCGACGCCGGGCAGCACCTTGCCCGACAGCATTTCGAGCGTGGCCCCGCCGCCGGTGGAAACATGCGTGACGCGGTCGGCGTAGCCGAGTTGCTCGACCGCCGCCGCCGAATCGCCCCCGCCGACAATGGTGGTGCCGCGGCAAGCGGCCAGCGCCTTTGCCATCGCCAGTGTCCCCTCGGCGAGCGCGAGGATTTCGAAGACGCCCATCGGGCCGTTCCAAATCACCTGGCTGGCGCCGCTGATGTAGGTCTCGAAGAATTCGCGCGTCGCCGGGCCGATGTCGGCCCCCATCCAGCCGGGCGGAATCTCGGTCACGGGGACGATGCGGCGCTCGGCGTCGGCGCGCAGGTCGGTGGTGACGACGACATCCACGGGCAATTCCAGCGGCCGGCCGGCTTCGGCGGCGAGTTCGAGCAGGCGGGCACAGTAGTCAATATTCTGTGGGTCCATCAAGGACTTGCCGACTTCCATCCCTTTGGCCTTCAGGAAGGTGTAGGCCATTCCGCCGCCGATCAGCACCGCATCGCAGCGCGGCAGCAGGTGCTCAATGAGCGGCAGTTTGTCCGCGATTTTGGCGCCGCCGAGCAGCACCACGAACGGCTGCTGCGGGTTCTCGATCGCCTCGCTCAGGATGCGCACTTCCTTCTCGAGCAGGAAGCCCGCCACCGCCGGCAAGTGCTCGGCGACCCCGACGACCGACGCATGCGCGCGATGCGCGGACCCGAAGGCGTCGTCCACATAGACATCGGCCAGCGCGGCCAGTTGGCGCGCGAAGGCGGGGTCGTTAGCGGTCTCTTCGGCATGGAAGCGTAGGTTTTCCAGCAGCAGCACTTCGCCCGGCTTCAATCCCGCCGCCAGCCGTTCAACTTCCGGCCCGACGCAATTGGGCGCCAGCGACACCGGCTGCCCCAGCAGTTCGCTCAAGCGCGCGGCGATGGGCCGCAGACTGAACTCCTCGTCGCGGCCTTTGGGACGGCCGAGGTGCGAGCAGCAGATGATGCGCGCCCCCTGCTCGCGTAAATAGTTGATTGTCGGCAGACTGGCGCGCAGGCGGCGGTCGTCGCTGATGACGCCGTTGAGGAGGGGCACATTGAAATCGGCGCGCACCAGCACGCGCTGCCCGCGCACCGGGATGTCTCGGACGGTCTGCTTATGCACGCGCCGCCCCCGCCGCAGCACGGCTCGGGTCTCCGGCACGACTCACCAGCGCCGCCAGGTCGGCGAGGCGGCAGGCATAGCCCCACTCGTTGTCATACCAGGCGAGCACTTTGACCAGGTTGCCGGGCAGCGTCATCGTCAATTGACCGTCCACGATGGCGGAATGCTCATCGCCCTTGAAATCGGAGGAGACCAGCGGCTCGTCGGTGTAAGCGAGAATGCCGTGGAGCGCGCCCCCGGCTGCTTCGCGGAAGGCGGCGTTCACCGCGTCGGCGTCGGCCGCGCGTTCAGTGCGCACCACCAGGTCAATGATGGAGACGGTGGCGGTCGGCACGCGCAACGCGATGCCGTGCATCTTGCCTTCGAGATCGGGGATGACGCGGGAAATCGCCTTGGCGGCGCCGGTGGTGGTCGGAATGATGTTGAGGGCGCCGGCGCGGGCGCGGCGCAAGTCGCTGTGCGCCAGGTCAAGGATGCGCTGGTCGTTCGTGTAGGCGTGGGCGGTCGTCATGAAGCCGCCGGCGATGCCCCAGCGGTCGTTGAGCACTTTGGCGACGGGCGCCAGGCAGTTCGTCGTGCACGAGGCATTGGACAGGATGTGGTGCTTGGCGGGGTCATACATCCCCTCATTGACGCCGAGGACGATGGTGAGGTCGTCGTTCTTGGCGGGAGCGGAGATGATGACCTTCTGCGCGCCGGCGTCGCGGTGCCCGGCGGCCTTGGCGGCGTCGGTGAAGACGCCGCTGCACTCGAGCACCAGGTCCACGCCGAGGGCGCGCCAGGGCAGTTGCGCCGGGTTGCGTTCCGATAGGACGCGGTATTCGCGGTCGTCAATGACGAGCGCCTCGGCGGTGGCGCGCACGGTCCCCGGGTAGGCGCCATAGTTGGTGTCGTACTTGAAGAGGTGGGCATTGGTTTTCGAATCGACGAGGTCATTGATGGCGAGGACCTCCAGGTCCGGGTGGCGCTGCAGGAGCGCCCGGAGAACCTGGCGTCCAATGCGGCCGAATCCATTAATGGCGAGTTTCATAAACCCTCCTGCCGGCGGCGGCGCAACTTCCCGCGGGTGGCGCTCGTCTCACCTATGCGAGTCAATTGGCGAAAATGACCGACTTCCCTGCCATGCGCTTCGGAAAGGAGAGCGGCTGCGGTGTTGGTGCGGCCCGCGGGTCACCCGGCCGCCGCCGTTTGCCCTGTTATAATGCCCGTGTGCGCCGGCGGGATACGGGGAATAACCTTCCAGCGTTCATCCTATTGGACCCAACGACATGAGCCGATTCCTGCGATCGATTGTCATGGTGGGCCTCGCCGTCTTGGTGGTGGCCCTCTGGTTCCATTGGTCGGACAGTCTGCGCCGCCCGCAGGAACTGACCTGGGACTCGTTCATCGACCGCGGCGAGCGTGCACAGATCAAGAATGTCATCATCCAGGGCAACGAGATCCACGGGCAACAGAAGGGCGACCCGCCCAAGGATTACCATGTCCTGGCGCCCTTCGACCAAAAGATTTGGATGCCCCGCCTGGAAGAGTGGGCCAAGCGCGACGGCGTCGAGATCAAGTTCGTCAACCCGGCGCTCTCCGACCAGTGGATCAGCAGCATCGTGATGGTGGTGGTGCTGATCGCGCTGTTCGTCGGCCTGTGGTATTTCCTGTTACGGCAAGCGCAGATCGGCGGCAGCCAAGCGATGGCCTTCGGGCGCAGCCGCGCCCGCCGGTCAGTGGACGGGCAGCCCAAGACGACCTTCGACGATGTCGCCGGCGTGGACGAGGCCAAGGAAGAACTGCTCGAAGTCGTCGAATTCTTGCGCAACACGAAGAAGTTTCAGCAATTGCAAGCGCGTATTCCGAAAGGGGTGCTGCTCCTGGGGCCGCCCGGGTCGGGCAAGACGCTGCTCGCGCGCGCAGTGGCGGGCGAAGCGGGCGTGCCGTTCTTCCACATCTCCGGGTCCGAGTTCGTCGAAATGTTCGTCGGCGTCGGCGCGGCGCGCGTGCGCGACCTCTTCGACCAAGCGAAAGCGAATCGCCCCTGCATCATCTTCATCGACGAAATTGACGCGGTCGGGCGGCAGCGCTTCGCCGGCCTCGGCGGCGGGCACGACGAGCGCGAGCAGACGCTCAACCAGTTGCTCGTGGAGATGGACGGGTTCGACCCGAACGCGGGCGTCGTCCTGATCGCCGCCACCAACCGGCCCGATGTGCTCGACCCGGCGCTGCTGCGCCCCGGGCGCTTCGACCGCCGCATCATCGTCGAAAACCCCGACATCAACGGGCGCAAGGCGATCCTGGAATTGCACAGCCGCGGCAAGCCGATGGCGGACGACATCGACCTGCACATCCTGGCGCGCCGCACGCCCGGCTTCTCGGGCGCCGACCTCGCCAACGCGGTGAATGAAGCCGCGCTGCTGGCCGCGCGCCGCAACCGTACCAAGATCACAATGGCCGACATGGAAGACGCGGTGGATCGCGTGATGGCGGGACCCGAGCGCCGCAGCCGCGTCATTTCCGACCACGAGCGCAAGATCCTGGCGCACCACGAAGTCGGGCACGCGCTGCTGGCGGAACTGCTGCCGCACGCCGACCCGCTGCACAAGATTTCCATCATCCCGCGCGGGATGGCGCTCGGCTACACGCAGATGATCCCGGTTGAAGACCGCTTTATGATGGGCAAGGAAGAACTGCTCGACCAGATTTCTGCCCTGCTGGGCGGGCGGGCGGCGGAAGAGATTTTCTTCACCGACATCACGACCGGCGCCGCCAACGACTTGGAGCGCGCCACCGAACTGGCGCGGCGGATGGTGATGGAATTCGGGATGAGTGAGGGGCTGGGGCCGGTAGCGCTGGGCAAGCGCGGGATGCCGTTCCTGGGCCGCGACCTGATAGAAGAACGCAACTTCTCGGAGTCGGTGGCGAGCAAGATTGACGAAGAAGTGCGCAAGGTGCTCGATTCTTGCTACGAGAAGGCCCGAACGGTTTTGCAGGCCAACCGCGATTCGGTGGGGCGGGTGGCCGAAGTGTTACTCGAGCGCGAGACGCTCGACCGCGACGAAGTCGCCGCCTTGCTGCGCGGCGAGACCTTGCCCCCGCAGGTCGAAGCGATGCTTGGCGACGCGCCGCAGGCGACGGACGCCGCCCCGGCGGATGGCGCCAAGGCGCCCGAGCCGACGGTGAAACCGACGCTCGGCACGCAACCGGCGGGCTAGCGCCGAGGATTGAGTCTCGGCAGACACTTTCTCGACGCGGGGCGTCGCAGAAAGGAGTAGCGGTGGGAACGGCTCGGCAGCGCGATCGATGGCGACGGGGCTTTGCCGGGGCAACCGGACTTGCGCTGTTCGCCCTGTTCCTTGCAGGGGGCGCGGGGTCGTCGTCCAGCCGCTTGCTGCTCCCGCCCGCCGTCGCCGCCGATCCGAAAGTCGTTCACCCGGACCCCGCCACCGATGAGAACGGCAACCGCATCGAAGATGCCGCCGAAGCACGGCTGCTCACCGGGACGGTGCGGCTGGCGCTCGCCGAACAGTCGCCGCCCCAGCCCGGGCACTACGCCGACTTGCTGGTCGCGCTCGCCGGTCCGCCGACCGCTGCCGACGACGCGGGCATCATCGCTGCCGGCGGTCAGGTGATTTCGGAGTCCGGGCGCCGGCCGACGGACCTCGTCTATGCGGTGCGCGTGGCGTGGCCGTTGCTGACGGGGACGGAGCAAGACTTTGACCGACTGCTAGCCGCTCTTCCCGATTCCGTCTGGGTGACGGAAACCCCGACGCCCATCAAGGCGATGAATTTCAGCACGCGGCAAACGCGCGCCCGCCAGGTCTGGACCGACCTCGGCGTGCGCGGCGACCCGACGCAAACCATCGCCGTCATTGACACCGGCATGGACGATTCGCACCCCGACCTCGGGTTCGACACCCTGAGCAGCACGAATACGCGGATCGTCGGCTGGTTCGACACGACGCCGTCGAACGCCGTGCAGCCGCGGGATACCGACGGACACGGCACGCATGTCACCGGCACCGCCGCGGGCGGCGGCAATGTCGGCGGCCTGTCGGTCGGGACCGGCTCGCTGCCCATCACGGACACGACCCGATTCACGGGAGGAAAGGACACCACATTCCTGTCGTTCTTCCCGGTGGATACGACGGGGTTCGCGGCGCCGGCGCCAGTGCAAGTCAGGGTGTTTTGGTCGAACACCGTCGGCACGAGCACCATCACACTGCATGTCTTGCAGTTCAACGGTATTGGCTATGCCACTGTGGCATCAGTGACGGCCCCGATGAATGCGCCGCAGCCGCTTCTGCTGGTGACCACCATTCCCGAGGGCCAGTTCCGGGCCGACTGGGCGGCCGGCGCGACGCGCAGCATCGCCGGCGACACCAGCCCCTATTGGGTGCAGGTGCAGGCGCCGTTCACCGCGGTCGGCGACGGCGAGCCGCTGATGAACGGGATGGCGCCGGCGGTGCAACTGGCCGGCGTCCGCATTTTCGACGACGCGGGCAACGGCAATGGCGATGTCATCGGCGCGATGAATTGGGTGAGCCAGAACCGTGCCGCTCTCAATATTGTGGTCGCGAATAATTCCTGGACATTGGGGTCAATCAACGCCGCGGTGGATACCGCTATCAATAATCTCGTCGTCGAAGGGGTCGTGGTGGTGTCGGCGGCGGGCAACTCCCGCGACACCGGCGGGACCGTGACTTCGCCGGGGACGGCTTCGAAGGGCGTCTGCACGGCCGCGATGGGGGGCACGGACAAGGTCACCTGGTATTCGTCCCCCGGGTCCATGATCAGCAGCAAGCCCGATGTCTCGGCGCCGGGCGGCAGTAGTTTCCCGCCGCCGGGCGCCGGCGAAGGGCGGTTCATCACCTCGGTCGACTCCAACGACGCCGACGAAGACGATACGCTGCCCGTCCTGGCGGACCGGTTCCCCGACGATTACGCCTATCCGTTCTGGCAGGGCACCTCGATGGCCTCGCCACATGTCGCCGGCGCCGCGGCCTTGCTGGTTGACGCCTTCGGCGCCGCCGGGACGCCGTGGGGGTTCACCGAGGCCGAAGTCTTGCGCATCAAGATGCTGCTGGAAATGACCGCCACGGAGACCAATCAACCGGCGGAGGCCGACCCCAACCCGACGCTCGACCGCGGGGGGCGCGACCACAGCGAGGGCTTTGGGCGGATCAATGTGGATGCCGCCGCGTCGGCGATCCTGTCGCCATTTCTGCTTGGGGGCTCCGAAGCGGCGGTTCTCGGCAGCGGACCGTTCGATGCCAAGGCGTGGGCCCGGCACTTGGACGCGGTCGCCGGCCAGCCTATTCGTTTGACGCTCGCCGTTCCGCCGGGCGCAGATTTCGACCTCTACCTGTACAAAGACGAATTCACCACGACCACAGCCGTCTCGAACGCAAGCGCCGGCGACCCGGTGGTCGCGGTGAAGAGCATCACCGCAGCGTTCGGAGGCACGGAGGATATCTTTCTCACACCCAGTGCCGATGCACGCTACTACCTCGTCGTCAAACGGGTCAGCGGCAGTGGAATGTTTACGCTGAGTACCTGCGATGAGGCCTTCACCGATGTGCCCTGCTCGTATTGGGCGCGGGAGTTTATTGACGCAGTCGTCTGTGAAGGCATCGCCTCCGGCTTCGGTGACGGGACCTACCGGCCGACGCAAGGCGTGACGCGCGGCCAGATGGCCGTGTTTATGACCCGTTCCGCCGACAAGATTCTCGGCGACTTTGCGACTTTCACGCCCCCGGCCTGCGGCGCCGAGTCCTTCATTGATGTGACATGCGACGACCCCCAGTATGCCTTCATCGAATATGTGAAGGCGCACGGCATCGCCGCCGGACAGCCGGACGGCACCTATCGGCCGGGCAATCTGGTCAGCCGCGGGGCGATGGCGGTCTTCCTGGCGCGGGTGCGCAACCTGCTGGACGCCGATTTCGCTGGCTTCATCCCTCCCGCGTGCGGGAGCGAATCGTTCCCCGATGTCCCCTGTACCGACCCGCTCTACAAATTCATCGAATACATACGCGTCAAGGGCATCACGGCGGGGTTCCCCGACGGGACCTACCGGCCGACCACCATCGTGGCGCGCGATCAGATGGCGGTCTTTGTCGTCCGGACGATTCAGCCGGTCATGACCTGCCCGACGCCTTAGGCGCGCGCGCCGACCGACGCCAGCCCACACGCCTCCGCAATCTGCTGCCGCAAGCGCGTGTGCAAGTCGGCCGCGACCGGCCCCGGCCGCCCGTCGCCGATGCGCTCGCCGTCCACGGACACGACCGAGACGACCTCTTTCGTGGTGCTGGTCAGAAAGACTTCGTCGGCCTGAACCAAGTCAGTGGCGGACACCGATTCTTCGCGCAGTCCCGGATGTGCTCGCGCTAGCTCGGCGACCAGGTGGCGGGTCACGCCGCTTAGCAGCGCGGTGCCCTCGGGCGCAGTCTGTACGACGCCGTCGAACACGGCGAAAAGATTCGTCGAGATGCCTTCCGTCACCAGCCCGTCCCGCACCTGAATCCCTTCGAAGCCACCGGCGCGGTTGGTGGCGAGGAGCGCCAAGACATTGCCCATCATCGCGGTGGTCTTGATGTCGCAGCGCAGCCAGCGCACATCGGGCACGGTCACGACCGCGACGCCGGCGGCGCGCACCGCGTCGGTGACCACCGGCGCCGGCCGCACCGTCACGATGACCGAAGGCGTCAGGTCGGGCGGGATGGCATGCGATCGCGGGGCGACGCCGCGGGTCACTTGCAGATAGATGATCGCTTCACGCTGCCCGCTGCGCCGGAGCGCCTCCTCGAACAGCGTGAGGAAGTCCTCGCGGGTGAGCGGTAAGTCAAGCGCAATGTGGGAAGCCGAGCGCGCCAGGCGCGCCAGGTGCAGGTCAGGGCGGAACATCCGGCCGTCGTAGACTCGGACGACCTCGTAGACCCCGTCGCCGAAGAGGAAGCCGCGGTCGTTGATGGAGATGACCGCCTCCTCGAGCGCGGACCACCGGCCGTTCACATAGGCGATGTCAGGCATCGTGTCGGGGGCGTAGGGCGCCACTGGACAATTCTGGGAGCCACTGCGCGGCTGCGATTATACCGGCGTCGCTGACCGGTGCCGCGGAGAGTGCCGGTTGGCGCGGCAACCGGTGCCAGGCATCGACGCCGATGCGCAGCGCCGTAGCGCCGAGGACCACCGCCAGCAGCAGGCGCAGGACGCGCACCGGCACCTGCGGGCTGTAGGTGGCGCCCAGCCGCCCGCCGAAGACGCCGCCCAGGGCGAGCGCCGCAGACGGCAGCAGCGGTGCATGGCTGCTGAGAATTTTCCCCGCCACGCCGCCCAGCGCCGAAAGAAACACGACGCCGATGCTGGTGCTGACCGCCACGCGCATCGGCTGTCGAATCCAGTGGTAGAGCGTCGGCAGCACCAGGAAGGCGCCGCCCTGTCCGACCAGTCCGCCCAACAGGCCGATGGCCGCGCCGCCGGCCACCGGCTGCCAGCCGACGAAGTCCCGCGGGGTTTGTACCCGCACGCTGCGCCCCAAGACCAAAATGAACGCGAGCGCGCCGAGGGCAGCGAGCAAGGCCAGGAGCGTGAGCAGCAGCCAGTCAGGCGCCCAGCGCCCCAGCAGCGCGCCGATGAAGGTGGCGACCAGCATCGTACCGCCCATTCGGCGCACCAGCGGCATGTGCATCGTGCCGAATTGGCGATGCGCCAACCCACTCGACACGGTGGAGAAGAGACTGAGCACCATCGTCAACCCGGTGACGGTCGAAACGGGCAGGGTGCCGAGGCCGACGAGCGGCGTCACATAGAGCAAGACCGGCGCGGCGATGACACCGCCCCCCAGCCCCAGGGTGCCGCCGAGCCCGCCGACGAGGAAACCGGTGATTAACAGGAAGGTGAGGAAACCGAAGTCCGTCACGCGGTCACGCGCGGACGGTCACGGGGACGCGATGCCAGGCATTGTTCATGTAGCCCTTGAAGTTCCAGATGCTGCGCGGGTCGGGCGGTTGCACGGCGCCGGCGGCATCAAACGCGCGGGCGACCAGTTCGTGTGAGCCGGCCGCCAGTTGCACTTGCGCTTCCCAAAACCGCCAGGTCCACGGTGAGGCATCCCCCGACAGCGTCGCCGGCGTCCATGACGCCTCGCCGTCCGGCGACACTTCGACGCGGGCGACTGCGTGGCCGCTACCGGCGATGGCATAGCCGCGTACGGTCAGGGCGCCGGCCGGCACCGCGGCCCCGGGGAGCGGCTCGGTGATCGCGGCGTTGACCGACAGGTCGTCAATGACCTGGCCCTGTTCCCAGTCGGCGGTCGCGTCCGTGACTTCGGGGGGAAACAGGCGGTACGAGTGCGCCCGGTAGTAGTTCTGCGACGGCTCGGCCTGCAGCGTGATGCCGCCGAGCCATTTCACGCTCCGCGCGCCGACGAAGCCGGGCACCAGGACGCGGAGCGGGAACCCGTGGGTCGGCGGCAAGGGCTCGCCGTTCATGGTGTCAGCCAGCAGAACTTCCGGGCTCATCGCCTTCTCGATGGGGATGGAGCCTCCGAACCCGAAACGCTCGCCGTTCTTCTCGACCTGGTCGAGCCCGATGAACGCGACATGGCGGGAGGTGGGCTGGACGCCCGCGGCGTCCAGGACTGCCCGCAGCGGCGTGCCGCCCCATTCGGCGGTGCTGATGGCCTCAGTGTCCCAGGGCACTTCACCCGGCACCGGCTTGAGGGCCATCAGCTCTCGGCGCCGATTGCCGGCGCAGACGACGGTCGCTGCCACCGTCACGCGGGAGAACCGCGCACGCAAGTCATCGAGCGACAATTGCAACGGGGCGCGCACCAGGCCATCTACAATCAGGCGATAGGTCGTTGGGTCGACCGACGGCACCGGCGCGTGATTGCGGACGAAGAACAAATTCGTGGGCGTGATGAAGTGGCGGCGCAGCAGGCCGGGCGGCGGCCCGCCGTTGAACGGGTCGTCCGACCGGACGATGAGGTCGCTGTGTTTGCCGAACGCGGTCATGCGCCGCCGATTATAGCGGGGCGCCGATTCCTCCGTAGAAGGAGGGACTCCGGGGAAGCAATCCCTTTCTTGCTGAGAGGGATTCCGCCGGTTCTAAAGGAACGCTACGCGCACGAGGCGGGTTTGGGACCCGCAAAAGGAGGACACGAGGATGTCGAAGAGGTCCGTCATACGGAGGGCGGGGCTGTTGGTGATCGCCGCCGGGCTGTTTGCATTGTTCGTGTTGCCGTTCAAGGGAACTGTGATGAAGCCGGCGATAGCGGGGCCATACTTCCCGGAGGCAAAGCCCGCCTGGGTGGACTGCCCCGATGTTGGCCGTGACATCGGGATCATCACGGTCACCAATCCGACTCCGAAGACCTATGTGGTCGTGACGGGCACCAGCCTAGATAGACCGCACCCTATGCAAGGACAGCAGGCACAGCGGGCCACAACCGTTGCATACGACTATCTGACCGGCCCCATACCAGACCCGCAAAATCCGGGCTTCTACATCCCCGTATGGAAGGTCATCGACCAGAATGGTGCGGGTATTCATCTGGCGGTGATGAGCACGGCACAGTACAAGCGGGTGTTCATCACCCGCGTCACCAATGCAGGCGGACCGAATGATCCGTTCTTTGTCTTTCTGGACGCGATCCAGATCAACGACACGACGCCGTCGCTGTCGCAATGGACCCTTTCGTCGTCCTATGTGGCGCGCATCAATCGCGCCAACTATGTGCCGAAGCAGGAGGACATCCACGCCGATGTGGTCGTTAGTGGTGACAGCACGAAAGTAGCCGTAGTGACCTACGACAATGGCGACAACGGCGAGTTACCAGATCTGCACCCACTGATCAAGTGCTATCCGGCGAACCAAGCGGTCAGCACAACGGCTACTCCTTCCTGGTGGATACGCGATACGGGAGTCGTCGGCCGCTGGATTCACGGCGCCACCAGTGGGAACGCTCTATTCGTCTGCGGGTTTTCAGGCGCCCCACCACCTGTCCCGGGTGTTCCGGGCACGCGGCGTGCGAGGTTCCGGGCCCTCGATTGGTCGAATGGTGGATCGGTCTCTGGATGGCTGCCGTTCGACGAGACGGCTGATACAGCGGAGAGCTGGTTCGAGAATCTCACCTTCGTGCCGGGCGCTACTCCGCCGATCGTGTCGAACCCAGAGCGTGTATTTGTGACGGGGTTCGGGCCGGTGGTTAACTTTGATGAACCGCCTCCCGGGCAGTTTCGCGTGACGCGAAGCTTCCGAAACCCTGGTGCCAATCTCGGCGTGTCTTCGGGGGACTCACCACAGATCGGCTATGCGGTCGCAGCACAGTCCGGCCCCATCAAGCAGACGAATTATGCCACCACCGGTGGTGACTCGGTCTGGGATTCCTTGACGGGCAACGAGTTCACCGTGTGGCAATACCCACAGCCGGATGCGGGCGTCGTGGGTGCGGCGTTCGATGTGACACTGTCACCCGGCGGCCTCGACTGCTACATCGCAGGCCGCGACGACACGGGCGGTCCTCCCCGTGGTTGGCGCGTTGAGAAGCGTGATGTCGGCACTTTGACATTGGCGTGGGTCGGATTGCCGCACAACAGTACGGGCAATCAGGCACAGGCGAACGCGGTCGTGACCAAGAATGGAACGGGAGGTGGTCACTTCGTGTATGTCACTGGCTTTGTGGGACCCTGTCTCGACGCCGAGTGGGCGGGCAATCGTCAAGACGGTCTAGGCATGTTCACCATTGCCTACAATGAAAACGGGACCTTCTTGTGGCAGCACCGCTACGACGGCGATGCAGACCACCAATGTGCGTGTGGCTCCTGAGCCGTGCAGGTATGAGTGGACGAGGCGGAGCCGGACGGCTCCGCCTCGGTCTTTTCTGAATTGGACGAGTCACTAAGACATTTCCGTGCCCGAGACGCCGCCGAGCGTGTCCACGGTGAGGCCGCGGGCGCGCAGGGCGTGCAGGAACGGCGTGAAGCCCATCGAGTCGCCGCCGACATGGCCGGTGATGATCAGGTTGCCTAAGGCCTCCCGGCGCAGGCGCTGCAGGTCGCCCCAGGCGATGTGGATCATCACCACGGTCGGCACGCCGTTCTTGAAATAGGCGGTCGGGACTTCGTAGCCGCCGTTCGTGTAGGCGCCGTGGGCGACGGCGACTTTCTTCGCCAGCGCATGCGGGTCGCCGCAGCGCACGGCGACCGGTACCGGGAGGCCGTGGAACTCGGGCTGCCCGGCGAGCGCCTCCGCCACCTGGCCGACGGACGCATCCGAATGGCGCGTGAGCAGCGCATCCACGACTTCCTGCATGCGCTTGCGGCCGAGTTCGTCGAGCGGGTTGTGAATGCCGAGGAAGGCGAGTCCGAGGCGCTTCGCCACGGCGACCAGATTGTCAAAGTTGTAAGTGTGACCGCCGAAGACGAGTTCCTCGACCCGCGCATCGACGGCCTCGTGCGCGGCGGCCTCGGGAACGCCGTTGCGCACCATGTTGATGACCTGCCGCGCATACACTGCCCCGGCGCCGGGCAACTGGTTCATCGGATGGTGGACGAGGACGCAATCGTAGTGGTTCTCATGCGCGTAGAGCAGGGTGCCGGTGTCGGCGTCGAGGCAGAAAAGAATGCGGCGGAGGTGTGCGCCGGGATTGAAGATGGCGCTGTCGGCGGGGATGTCGGCATAGCCGACCAAGTCCAGCGCGGTCTTCATCAGGTCGTCGGTGGTCACGCCGCCGGCCGCCGGCGTGGGGGCGCCGTTGCCGTGCGCAGGCGCGGGTGTCGTCGTTTCGGGATGCGCGGTCGCACGCAGGCTGAGCAGTGGCAGCGCGCCGAGCGTGCCGCCCAGGGCAGCGAGCACTTCGCGTCGATTCATGGTCCGGCCTCCTAAAGGGTTGCTCCTCCCTTCGGGTCGGCACGGCCGGTTCCTGTGGAGAGCGACTTGTCTAGCCGGATCGGGCCAATGCGGCGCGGACGGCGGCCTCGCTGTGGCCGTTCGTGGCGGCAATGAATTGGCCGCGGGCATCGAAGACGGCCAGTTGGAAGGGATGTAGGCCATAGCGCTGCGCGAGTTCCTTGCCGGCGGCGGACCTAATGTCCACGCTGAGGAATTCGGCTTCGCTTCGCAATTTGTCGGCCAGCCCGCGCACGGCGGGCCCGGAGGTCAGGCACCCCAGTCAGGTGTTCGAATAGACTTCAACGACGACTGGCCGCCCGCGCCTCAGCGCGGCCGCGAGCGTATCGCTGCTGGGTGACTCGTCTCCCCGCCGGAGCAGCGCCCAGACCGCGAAAAACGCTGCCAAGTCGGCCACCGGCAGGCCGAAGAGCACATACACACCGAGTGGCGAGTCGCTCGCCCTCATCAACACGATGCCGGCGGCGAGTGCAATGATGAAAGAGAAGACGCCGACGAGAATCAGTGAATGCCGGCGGACGAGGCGCATCATCCCTTTCGGTAGATGCTCACTTCCATCTTGTCCTCGGGGAAGATCTGCGTACGGCTGTCGAACCGGCGGCGCACTTCGGCGAGATAGTCGGCCATCTGGTCGGGGAAGCGGCCGACATTATCGGCGACGATGACGGCGCCGTCGGTCAACAGCGGCTCGGCGGCGTGGAAGTAGGTGATGTAACTCGGTTTGTCGGCGTCAAGGAAGAGGAAGTCAATCGGCGTCGTCAGTTGCTTCAAGCCGGTGGTGCCGTCCGCTTCGACGACCGTGGCGATGTCAGCGACGCCGACGCGCGCAAGCGTCGTGCGGGTCGCCGCCACTGCTTTCGGGCTGATGTCGATGCTGGTGATACGACCCGTGCCGTTCTCGGCGAGCGCGCGGGCGATCAGCGCCGTCGAATACCCGATGGCGGCGCCGATTTCGACGGCGTGTTCGGGGCGGTGTTGCTTCGCCAACTGGTACAGAAACATTCCCCGGTCGCGCCGGCAAATGGGGACATCGTGTTCGTCGGCATATGCTTCGAGATCCACGAGCAGGCCTTCGAACGCGACCGCATCCACCGTGGGCATCGGCACTCCCTCCCGAAGTTCGCGCGAGTGTACCGCGTTACTGCCGCGGTTGCTCGTCGGGCGGGATCGGCTCGGTGGGGAAATAGGCGGTGATGGTGGTGCCCTTGCCGACGGTGCTCGCGGCCTGAATGGTGCCGCCGTGCACGCGCACCGCGTCGCGCACGATGCGTGTGCCCAGGCCGGTGCCGCCGGCCTTGGTCGTCACCACTTCATCGGTGAAGAGTTTCTCCAGCACCTCGGAGGGAATGCCGCGGCCGGTGTCCTCGACTTGCAGGCAGATGGAGCCGTTCGGGTGGCCGTCGCGCTGTGTCTGCCGCACCCGGACGGTGACGCGGCCGCCGCGCGGCGTCTCGGGAATGGCGTTGTTCACCAGGTTGTAAATGGCGTTGAAGACCCGCCAGCGGTCGAAAGTCCACGAGAAGCCGCCCTCGGGCAGGTCGGTTTCCAGCGCGACGCCGCGGTCATTCGCCAGCGGCCACAACGCCCGGAACACCTGCGCCACGATCGGAGCGACATCAGCATGTTCGAACTTCGGCGCGGCCACGACGCCCTTCACTGCGTCGGCGATGAGTTTCACATGCTCCTGTGTGCCTTTGGCGCTGTCCTCCAGCATATCGAGGAGTTCCCGACACTGGCTGCGCAACTCGGTCAATTCCGACCGGAGCGCCCGTGCCGCCTCCGGGTCGGAGGCATCGACTTTGTGCAGGTGCGGTTCCAGCGTCTCGGCGGCCTTGTCGATGGTCAGGCGGAGCGTCTCGACCGACATCGGGATCGGCGCCATCAGGTTTTTCAGGTCATGGCTGATGTCGCCGGCGACCCGGATGGCGCGCGACAGGCGCGCCTCTTCGTTGAGGCGCAAGTTTTCGATGAGTGCGGCGACGACCGCCGACAGCGTGACGACGACTTCGAGGTCCGCCGAATCGAACGCGCTGCCGCGCTTGTTGAGCAACTCGACCGCCCCGAGCGGCGTGCCGGTCATCCGCTTCAGCGGCACGGCCACCAGACTCTCCGTGCGGAACCCGCTGACAGCGTCCACCGCGTGCGTGTGTCGCGGGTCGGCCGCCACATCAGTGATGAGCAGCGGCTCGCCCGAGTGAAACACGGTGCCGGCGATGGAATCCCGGCTCACCGTCAAGTTGCGCACCAGGCCGGCAGCGGGCCCGATGACATGGCGCAGCACCAGACGGTCAGTCTCGGGGTCATGCAGGAGGATCGAGCCCGCCTCCGCATCGACTGCGTCGGCGACAATTTGCAGCGCGTCCCGCAAGATGTCGGTGACGCTGGTGCGGCGATAGAGCGTCTCGCTGGCGCGCCGCAGCGCACCGAGCGCCCGCGCGTAGCGCTCGACTGCCCGCGTGGGCTGCCGCTCGGTCTCGGTGGCGGCCTGACTCATCAGCGCCCGGCCGTCGGCTCGCCGAGGAGCGGCCGCATGCAGCCGACGAGCTGGTCGGGGGTGAACGGCTTCAGCAGGTAGCCGGTGACGCCCATCCGCCGCGCGCGCTCTTCCGTGCTGGGGTCATTGTCGGCGGTGACAACGATGACGGGCGTCTTCATCGTCTTCGGATTGCCGCGCAGCATCCCCAACGCCTCGAGGCCGCCCATCATCGGCATGTTGAGATCGAGCGTGAGTAAGTCATAGTCGCCGCTCATCGCCTTGAGGCGGCCGTCGGCGCCGTCTTCCGACCAATCAATCTGCACATCCGTCCCCCAGTTGGCGGAAACCAGCAGCCGGATGAGCCGCACGATGCGCGGGTCGTCATCCACAATCAGCATTTTCTTGGCCGCCCCCACGGCCGCCGCCGGCACTGCGCCCGACGCGAGCCGCTCATACATGCGCGCCGAGAAGATGTCGCCGCTGCGCTTGTGCAGTTCCGCCATGGCCTGCCAGGACGCAGTGTGGGTGGCGTCGAGGTTGACCGCCCGCCGCAAGTGCTTGAGCGCGCCGTGGACATCGTTCATCCGCTGATACAGGACGCCGAGCAGGTAATGCGGCTCCACCGCCACCGGGTCGAGCGCGGCGGCGCGTTCCAGTTGCAGACCGGCGTCCGTGTGCCGATTGAGTTCCAATGCTTTTCTGCCGTCGTCGAGTGCCTTGCGGGCCGCTTCGCGGCGCTTGCGGGCCGCGTCGGCGCCGGTCAGCGTCGTACCACAGGAAACGCACTGCTCCGCCGCGGGCGCGTTCTGCGTGCCGCAGTGGTAACACGCTACGGGTACCGGCTCGGCGCCGGGGGTGAACCAGCCCTCGGTGTCACCGCTCAACAGGCGCCGCCGGTTATCGTCGAACAACCCCAGTATCCGCATACCCCTCGCTCCCTTCGGCGGGTCGCCCTGATGCGAGCGCCCCGGGCCCGAAGAAAAGAGATTCCCTTATGGCAAGGAATACCCTGTTTTACACATCCTCATACCCGCGGAGGCGACGATGGGAGTTCTCGACGGCAAGGTGGCGGTGGTGACGGGCGGTTCGAAGGGCATCGGGCGCGGCATTGCGGAGGCGCTGCTGGCGGAAGGCGCCTCGGTGTTCCTCACCGCCCGGCACGCCGACCAGGTGCAGGCGGCCGTGGCGGAACTGGGGAAGGCGCACGGCAAGCGGCTGGCGGGTGCCATCGGTGATGTCCGGCACTTCGACCAGGTCGAGCGCAACTTGCAGGAGGCGGTGGACCGCTTCGGCGGGCTGGACATCCTCATCAACAATGCCGGCGTCGGCGTGTTCTCGCCCATCGCCGACCTGTCGCTCGACGACTGGCACGCGGTCATCGACACCAACCTGACCGGCGTCTTCTACTGCTGCAAGGCGGGCATCCCGCACCTGCGGAAGCGGGGCGGCGGCTACATCATCAACATCAGCAGTCTGGCGGGGAAGAACACCTTCCCGAACGCGGGCGCCTATTGCGCGTCGAAGTTCGGCCTCAACGGGTTCAGCGAGTGCCTGATGCAGGAAGTCCGCTACGACGGCATCCGGGTCAGTTATGTGATGCCGGGCAGCGTCGAGACGAGTTTCGGCGGCGATGACCGCCGCACGCGCAAGCTCGATTGGGCGCTGACGCCCGCCGATGTTGCCGAGGTCGTCGTGGATTTGCTGCGCCACCCGACGCGCAGTCTGCCCAGCCGCGTCGAAATCCGCCCCTCGCAGCCGCCCAGGAAGAACTAGAGTGCAGGGTGTGGTCGATTGACAGTGCTCGTGCCCGGCCCTGAACGGCCGGGCTGAGTCTTCAGTGGTGGTTCTTTGCTTCGGCCCTTAAGGGCCGAACAAGACAACATCCATCTCGGATGCAGCCCGGGGGTTCAGCCCCGGGCAACGGGCGCCGAGCGCTTTCTCGCGCTCATTGACCATTCACAATTCTCCATTCACCATTCACCCGCCTGATGTGCACCCTCCTTCATCGCTTCCGCGCCCACCCGGTTTACACGCACATCCTCGCCGCCAACCGCGACGAGGCCTACGACCGGCCGGCGACGCCGCCTGTCGTCCTGCCCGGCTCGCCGCGCATCCTCTGCGCCCGCGATCAGCGGGCCGGCGGCACTTGGCTGGGGCTGAACGAGCACGGGCTGCTGGTCGCAGTCGCCAATCTGCGCACCGTCCGCCCCGCCGACCCGGCGAAGCGTTCGCGCGGCCAACTCGTCCTCGATTGCCTGCGCCAGCCCTCGCTCGCCGACGCCCGCTCCCTCGCCGAAGAATCCGCTGCGCAATACAATCCCTTCAACCTCCTCCTCGCCGACCACTCCGCGCGTGTGGTGATCAGTTGTTCCAGCAACCAAATCACCCCTCCCCCCTCCCCTCCCCGCAAACAGGGAGGGGCGGAAAGGGTATCGCCCCGGTCAGATGCACCGGGGTTCGTATCACCCCCTCGCCGCTTGTCGGAGAGGGGGCCGGGGGGAGAGGGGCTTTCCGACGCATTACGCACTACGCACGACGCACTCGGCAGTCTCGTCATCACCAACGGCCTCCCCAACGACCGCGCCATTGCCAATGTCGCCGAAGGGCTGGCGCTGCTCGACGCGCTCGGCGACGCCGACGCCGACATGCTCATTGGGAAACTCGGCGCCGCCTGCGCGCAGCACGGCGACCCGGGCGCCGGCTGGCCCGCCTTCTGCGTCCACGGCGAGCGAGGCGGGACTGTCTCCTCCACCATCCTGCTGCTCAGCGCCGACCCGGCGCGCTCGCGCTATCTCTATGCGCCCGGCCCGCCGTGCGTGACGGCGTATGAGGATTACAGTCCGCTGTTGGCTGAACTGCAGACTCTCCGGTGAAGAGTGACTCATGTAGGGGCCGGTCTCCTGACCGGCCCGCAAATCTACCGATCCGGAAAACGCTTCGCTTGCGCGGCGCAAAATACGACCTTCCTGAAATCGCCTACTTTGCGACAGTCCGGTGTGCATCGGGCGCTGCGCCGTTCCGAGACAAACGAAAAGCCGCGTTGATGATGGAAACGATACTTCGGGTTCGGGAACTGACGGCGATTCGGCTCTGGGCCTTCTGTGTCATGCCAGATCACTTGCACCTTGTATTAAGTCCACCAGAATTAGAGCCATCGCTTGCCTTGTCGAACATCGTGCGACGGATGAAGAGCTTCGCGACGCGAAGTCTCCGCGCGTCGGGCTGGCGCGGGCCCCTGTGGCAACGGAGTTTCTATGACCGCATTTTGCGGCGGGCCGATGATCTTGCGACGGTCTGCTCGTACGCCGTCGAAAACCCGGTCCGCAAGGGAATGGTGGACGATTGGCTGGATTACCCGTTCGCTGGCATCCCGGACCTGTGATGTGTTGGCGCTGCGGGCGGCACAGGAGTGCCGCCCCTACATATCGGGGGTGAGGACGGGCAATTCGCCCTCTCATTTCGTCGCTTATCATGTCCTGATGCTCCGCCGCCTACTTCTGTTTCTCACCCTCCTCATCGGCGTCGCGCTGGCGCTGGCGCTCGCCGCCTGGCTGGCGGTGTCATTCGTCCTGTCGGCGCAGACCGACCGGCGCGAGGCGGTGATGAAGGCGGTCAATGAGCAGGTCGGCCTCGACCTCGGCGACCCCTATTCGGACGAGGAGCCGGAACTGCGTTTGCACGCGGTGGCCGACGACTCGGCCGCGGCGCAGGCGGGGCTGCGGGCGGGCGATGTGATTCGCTGGCGGAGCGCCGACACGCTCTATCACCGGCTGATCGAGCGCCCGGGCGGGATGCTGCTCGTCCCGGTTTGCCGCGCCGGCCAGCCCCGCGAGGTCATCATCCGGGTTCCGGCGCTGACGCTGCCCGCGGGGAGCGCTGGCCTGCTCTGGAGCGACTGGCTCGACCGCACGCCGCTGGGGTGCAGCGGGGTAAAATAGCGGCGGAGGAAGTTCGCCATGCGCGGGGCACGGTGGCCGGTCACCTGGGGCGTCGGCGCGGTGATTGTGGTGGTTGGCGCCGCAGTGTTGATTGCGCTGAAGGTGATGTCCGGGTCGCTCTATCAAGCCGAAGCGGAACGGCAGCGCGCGAAGGAAGAAGCGGAAGAGGCAACCATCGCTGCTGCCGCTCGCCCCATCCTCGCCGCGCTGCAAGCATATCGCCGAGATTATGGCGCGTTCCCGGTGGAGTCGAAGAACCTCATCCCGAAGTACCTGCCCGCATGGCCGAAGACCGGAGTGCGCAGCTTTCCATACTTCGACTATGTCACCTGGTCTCACCAGTCCGATCCCTTTCCGTTCTGGCTCTACGCGTACAGTGCCACCGAAGACCCGCAGTTTGACTACAAGCCCTGCCTCCCGCAGATACCCCCCGCCTCGGCGGCCCTGCCATCGGAGCGTGGAGATTGGGAGTGGCATACCTTCGATGACTGACGAGCGCTTCGGCCACTGGGCGTATGTCCATGAGTGAGCGGCGCGGGCGGGGGCGCGCGGTGCTGCTGGCGGTGGTCATCCCCGCCCTCATCACCGCGGCGTGGATGTGGGCGAGTTACACGCTCGATGTGCGGGCGCACGGCGTCGCGGGCGGTGCCACCGCGGCGCGGGCCGGAACGCTGGCGGTGACGGGCACGCGCGTCGACCTCGCCTTCGCGCTGCTGCTCGCCGGGGCGTTCGTCTTCGCCGCCGTCCTCGGGCTGGTGGCAATCGCGGCGAAGCGGTTCCGTTTCCCAGCGGTGCTGGCGGGGGTGGCGGTGGCCGCGGCGCTGCTGACCTTCATGCTCTCCTCGCTGGCCTTCGGCATGCACTTTCGCGGCGACCGGGCGCCGGTGTTGCAGGCGGTGGCGACGAATGCGCAGCCGCTCGTCGCCGCGCTGGAACGCTATCACGCCGACCAGGGCCATTATCCCGATGCGCTGGCCGACCTGCTGCCAGCCTATCTGCCGGCGCTGCCGGCGACGGGCGCGGCGCTGGCGCCGGAGTTCTCCTATTCGACGCGGCCGGGCTGGTCGTCCGACGACACCGGCTGCGACTGCCGCTTCGACCTCTCGGTCGTTTTTCCCGGCGGCCTCGGCGACAACGAACAGTGGCACTACTGCCCGCCGGCCGACCGCACCATCATCTGGCACGCCACCGCCGCGCAGCGCATCGGCGACTGGGTGTTGATGGTGGAGTAGGGGCATGCGATGACGAGGCGGGAGTGGGCATGGACGATTGTAGTTGGGATCGCGTTGTCCGCGATATCGGCGTTGCTCATTTGGTCAGGCCACCGGTGGGATGTCATCATTCTCGACCCCTCGTTTCGCGGCGCGTCCGAAGTAGCCGTCGCCAAGCAAATGAATGCATGGCTGCTTGCGGCATTTCTGCCAGTCTGCGCGGCGCTGACGCTGGCCTTCGGCCTGCTTGCGGCGCTGGCGAACTTGCCGGCGCGGTGGTGCGGCCCCCGCGCAGTTATGCTCATCGTCCCGACGGCTCTGATACTCCTGATTAGCGGCGTCGTGTTCAAGGGAGCGCGTGCCGACCGTGCGCCCCGCCTTGATGTCGCATTCGCGCAGTTGGTGAAGAACGGCGACCCCATCGTGCGAGCCCTGGAACAATTCCGCAAGAAGTCCAATCGGTATCCGCACTCGCTGTCGGAACTTGTCCCGAAATACCTGCCAGATGTCCCTTCGCCGGGCGCGCCGATGTTCTCCGCCTTCGTTTTCATCGGGTCTCCGCAGGGAGGCGTTGCCGACGCTGCGTTTGAGCCGTTTCGTCTGCTCGTGTGGTGTCGGGGGATCAACCAAAGTGGACTGGCGGAATATTGGCCTGCATCTCGGGGTCCTTACCAGAGAATCGGTCGCATGCTTGCGCGCGAAGGCGACTGGGTGCTGCTCAATGAGTGAACAAGAGCCTACACCGATCACGAGGAGCATTGCGCGCCGTTTCGGAGTCATCTTAACTGTCTTCTTCACGGTCTGGTTTCTGTTGCTGGCCATTTCGTCGATCGAGTTCTTGCCGTTGGCACTCTTCGGAGCATTCGTGTCCTTCCTGGCGATGATCGCACTTGGATGGAAGTTCAAATTCGTTCGAGGCCTTGCGGTGGTTTTCGGCGTGATTGTCGTCGGCGTGATTGGACTAATCGTGTTGCTGGTGGTGACAGTGAGCATTCCCATGATGATGCGATCAGAAAGGCAACTGGGGACCATCGTGCAGCAGGCGGCACCGCTGCTCAAGGCGTTGGAGAAGTATCGCGAGGATTATGGGGAGTTTCCACTCGACTTGGGGGAACTCGTTCCGAAGTACCTCCAGCAGATTCCGCAAACGGGCTTCCCGCGTTGCCCGACATTCAGATACGCGTTGGAACCTGACAAGCCGCCGGCGGGAATCAGCCCGCTTCCAAGCAGCTTCTCGCTCAGGGTCGAATGTATGGAGACTTCCGACTCATTCGAAGCTTTCTATATGGCCCCCAAACCAACTCGCGACCGCTCAGTGCCGCTTCCGAACCGCACCAACAACTGGTACTGGAATCTTGGGGGCGACTAGCGATCATCGCAGGAAGGCGGCACCCTTCTCAAACGATCCCCCCCGTCAAACGGAGAGGGGCCTAACACGCACTCATCTGCTATCGTGAATCACCTCACCGCCGGAGGTCTGCAATGCGCCGTCCGTTCGCTCTGCTGACCCTCATCCTCGTTTCGATGGCCGCGGCGAAGCCCTCCCCCCCGCCGCCCAGTCCGCCCGCCGCCGGCGCGCAGGAGGCGATGGCGCCGCTCAAGCCGTTCGTCGGCGAGTGGGTGGGGTCGGGGTGGCTCGCCGGCCCGCCCGACCATCGCACCACCATCCGCACGCAGACGACGGCGGGCCTGGTCGGCGACGGCGCCTATTTCCTGATTGAGGAGCGGGCGTGGGGGCGCGTCGGCGACGACCCGGCGACGCCGCAAACGCTGTTGCACAATGCGCTCACCGTCTTCAACTTCGATCCGACGACGACGGCGCTCGGTGTGCGGCTCTACGAAGTCAGCATCGGCGCCGCGGACGGCACCGCGACTGCCGACCCGGAGACCGTGACGCAACTCTTCCATCTGCCCGGCGGCGGGCAATTCCGCCTGACGATGATGAAGACCGACACGGGCTGGAAAGTCCTCGGCCACCAAAGCCCCGAGGGCGCCGTCTGGACGCAGAATATGGAAGTCAACTACACGAAGAAGTGACAATGCCTCTGGCCCCTCTCCGTCTCACGGAGAGGGGCGGCGAAGCCGGGGTGAGGCCCACGGGCTACCGCAGGCCGCCAGGCCTGTTCAGCTTTTCTGTGTCCTGTCGCCCGCGCTCGCCCGGGGCTGAACCCCCGGGCTTAGGACGGCGATGAGAAACAGGGCGGCTGGCTTAAGCCAGCCGCAAGCGAGTCAGTTCGTCGTCATCAGCCCGGCACTTCAGTGCCGGGTAAGCGAAACCGACCTCACCCCCAGCCCCTCTCCGTCACACGGAGAGGGGGGAACAACTACCCACCAATTGCTGACATCGTCCGTACCGGCTGGATGAAGTCGGCCTTCCCGATCTTGTGGCCGGCCCACTTGCGCCAGACGGCGTCGCGGATGAGGGCCAGCAGGTCGTCGTCGCTGGCGCCGGCGCGCAGCGGCGTGCGCAGGTCGGTCTCGTCGAGGGCGAACAGGCAGACGCGCAGTTGCCCGTCGGCGGTGATGCGCACCCGGTTGCACGACGCGCAGAAAGGCTCGCTCACCGACGCAATCACGCCTACTTCGCCGGGAGCGCCGTCGCTGAAACGGTAGCGCGTCGAGGGTTCGGGGCCGTGCGCCACCGGCTCGATCGGATAGCGGTCGTGAATGTTGGACAGGATCTCGCGGCCGGGGACGACCTGCGCCTGCGTCCATTTGCCGTCGGCGTCGAGCGGCATAAATTCGATGAAACGCACCCGGTAATCGCGGGCGCGGGCGAGCGCGGCGAAGTCCACCACCTCATCCTCGTTGTAGCCGCGCATCACCACGCAGTTAATCTTGATCGGGGAGAAGCCGGCTGCGGCGGCGGCGTCGAGCCCGGCGAGCACCTGCGGCAGCGCGTCGATGCGCGTCATCGCGTGAAACTTCTCCGCGTGCAGACTGTCGAGCGAGACATTCAGGCGCGCCAGGCCGGCGGCGCGCAGCGGCCCTGCCAGGTCAGTGAGCAGGAAGCCGTTCGTCGTCATGCTCATATCGAGGCCGGGCGCCAGCGCGTGCAGCATCCCGATGAGCGTCGGCAGTTCGCGGCGGACAGTCGGCTCGCCGCCAGTGATCTTCATCTCGCGCACGCCGCAGCCGACGAACAGGCGCGCCACTCGCTCGAGCTCCTCGAATGACAGCACTTCCGCTTTCGGCAGCCAGTCGAGCCCGGCGGCGGGCATGCAATAAATGCAGCGGAAGTTGCAGCGGTCGGTGACGGACAGGCGCAGGTCCTCGACCCGTCGACCGAATTCGTCGATGAGCGGCGTGTAGCGGGTAGCGGGTAGCGTGTAGGGACTGCCGTTGGTCGAAGAGGTCACCATGGCTCCAGCCGGGGGGATTGTGGCACGGGGGCGG